>FUIF01010709.1_pt1 | contig 28624 bp, 52 predicted proteins | sample 1003461 | NCBI WGS metagenome assembly FUIF01 (sample SAMEA80401918, study PRJEB19352) | marine metagenome
GCTGCTGACTTTGTTGTACCAACCGCTGCCGCTCTACAGTTTGCTGTATTTAATAATCCATTGACGATACTAGGCGCTGATAACGGCAAGTTGCTAAAGCCTTTCGTAAAAGGTTTAACACAGAGAACGCTAGATAGAGTTAGCGGTGCAATTTCGGCGGGATACTACGAAGGGCAAACAACTAACCAAATCTTACAAGCTGTTCGTGGCACTAGAGCCAATAAGTTTACAGATGGCGTATTGTTTCAAATGAACAACGCAGCAAAGACCATTACCAGAACTGCGCTGCAACACGCAGCAGTCCAATCACGCGAGCAAGTCTGGCAGAATAACGCCGATATAGTAAAAGCGGTGAAGTGGGTTAGCACACTAGATAGCCGAACCTCTCCGCAATGCCGTTCACTAGATGGACAGCAATTCCCTATAGATAAAGGACCACGACCACCAATCCACCCTAACTGTCGCAGCACTATAGTCGCAGTATTGGATGATAGGTTCTCGTTCTTGCGCGAAGGCGCTACTAGAAGTGCGAGAGGACCAGACGGAAAAGTGGTTTCTGTTCCTGCTGACCAAACTTACTACGGTTGGCTAAAGAAGCAACCTGCTGCGTTTCAAGACTCAGCTATAGGCAAAAGTAGGGGCGCGTTACTTCGTAGAGGTGGTTTAACTTCTGAAAAGTTTACGAAGTTGCAGTTAGGAAAGAATTTTGAACCAATGACTTTGGACGAAATGAAGTCTTTAGAACCAGTAGCGTTCGAAAAAGCGGGATTGGACTAGCATTGACATAAAAGTTTTGCAAGTTACAATGACGGAATCGTAAGCAGGGCTTACTTTAATCACAGGGTGATATAATGATTGAGTTTAAGTTAGATAGTTTAGAAAGCATTGACGAATCCTTACAAGGACTTTATGAGCAAACAGATACTGGGTATCAGCTTAAAGTTACAGGCATTCCTGAGCCAGAGAAAGAAGATTTAAGTGGTCTCAAGAATAAAGTTGATGAATTGTTGCGAGAAAAGAAAGCAGCATCGCAGAAAGCGCGGGAAGCAGCGGAAGAAGCAGACGCAGCAAGACTTGAAGCAGCAAAGAAAGGTAATGATACAGAGGCTCTAGACAAATCTTGGCAAGAGAAGTTTAACGCTAGGGAAGTAGAGTTAAAGAAAGAGCTAGACGAATTGTCAGGAACGCTTGTCAAACTAACAAGTGGTCAAACGGCAACGAAGATAGCGGCAGAAATCGCAGTACAAGGTTCGGCAGATGTTTTATTGCCACACCTAGAAAGGCGATTAAGAACAGAATTTAGAGAAGGCAGTCCTGTTACTGTTGTTCTCGATAAAGATGGTAAGCCTTCAGCTATGTCAGTTGATGAGCTTAAAGCAGAATTCCAGAATAGCGCAGCTTTTGCTCCGTTAATTGTGGGAACAAAAGCCAACGGCGCAGGGCGTACAGGTGGCAATGAATCTAGCGGGGCTGGAGTCAATGAAGTAAGTCGGTCGGAGTTTGACCGAATGAACCAAGCGCAACGCGCAAACTTCGCCAAAAACGGCGGTAAACTTAAAGACGATTAAAGGTAATCTCTCATGGCTAATGTTCTAACTGACTTAGCGGCAGACATCTACAAGGCGGCAGACATTGTTGGCCGTGAGCTTGTTGGTGTTATCCCTTCAGCAACAATTAACTCAGACGCAACTGCTCGTGCAGCACAGGGCGATACTATCCGCTCTTTCGCTACTCGTAACGCGACTGTTACAACCGTTTCACCTTCAATGACTATCCCTGAAGGTACAGACCAAACTGTAGACAATAAGACAATGGCTCTTAGCACTACAGCTTCTGTCCAGATTCCATGGACAGGCGAAGACATGAAGCACGTTAACAACGGCGCAGGCTTTGAAACTATCTACGGTGACCAGATTCAGCAAGCTATGCGCGCTATCTCTAACCAAATCGAAGCCGAAGTTGCTACGGATGTAGCTAACAATGCTTCACGCGCTTTCGGCATTGCGGGTACTACTCCTTTTGCAAATAACTTTGCGGAAGTTGCTGAGATTCGTCAGATTCTCGTAGATAACGGTATGCCTTCAAATGACGGTATGGCTTCTATTGTAATGAACAGCGTTGCGGGTACTAACCTGCGTCAGCTCGCTTCACTACAGTCAGTCAATCAAGCGGGTTCTAGCGACCTGCTCCGTCAAGGCACTTTGCTTGACCTCCAAGGCTTGATGATTAAAGAGTCTGCGGGTATTGCAAGCCACACCAAAGGTACTGGCGCAAGCTACATTACTGACGGCACTTACGCTGTTGGCGCTACTGCAATTACAGTTGACGGCGGTACTGGTACTATTCTCGCAGGTGATGTCATCACTTTCGCGGGCGATACTAACAAGTATGTCGTAACTGGCGCGCTTGCAGGTGGTGTTGTAACTATCGGTGCTACTGGTCTACGTGAGGCTCTCGATGACGGCGTTGCTCTGACTGTTGGCGATAGCCATACTGCTAACGTTGCTTTCCACAAAGCTGCGGTTGAAATCGGTATGCGTCCAATGGCACAACCTGCAGGCGGTGACGCTGCGGTTGACCGTCTGACAGTACAAGACCCAATCAGCGGTCTGGTATTTGAAGTAGCTGCCTATAAGGGCTACAACAAGGCAATGTTTGATGTGTCTTGCTTGTACGGCTACAAAGTATGGAAGCCTGACTTCGCTGCTGTACTTCTCGGCTAAACGGAATGGGGGGCTTCGGCTCCCCTTTTCCCTTTCTGGGGTTATCATGGCAAAAGATTCAAGACTCACTCGTTTAGGTTTGGATAAGTACAACCAACCAAAGCGCACTCCTAACCATCCGACCAAATCTCATGTTGTTGTCGCTAAAGAAGGCGATGAAATAAAAACGATTCGTTTTGGACAGCAGGGAGTTTCAGGTTCACCTAAACGCGCTAACGAAAGCAAAGCTGACGCTGCTCGCAGGGCTTCTTTTCAGGCAAGACACGCTGAAAACATAAAGAAGGGAAAGATGAGCGGAGCGTATTGGGCAAATAAAGTTAAGTGGTGATTTTATGTACAACAAAGGCAAGAAAAAGAAGCCGAAAGGCAAGTAGGGATATTAAATGGCTACCTTGATTGTTGAAAATGGCTCTATTATCGCAGGTGCTAACACCTATGTGACTCTAGCTGAATACACAGCCTACGCTGAAGGCTTTGGCGTTACGGTTGAAGATACCGATGCTTTCAAAGTACAGCTAATCAAAGCTGCTCAATATATCGCTAGTAAAGAATCTCAGTTAATGGGTGACATGGTAGAGCGTTATCAGCCGCTATCTTATCCACGAAACAATCTGACCGACTTAGATAACTTTAGTTGGCAGAATAACGAAATACCTACACTGGTAAAAAATTGCCAGATGTCGCTCGCACTAGACATACAAGCGGGCGAAGATTTATATAACCTTTCGCAGTCTGGCGCAGTAGGCGTAAAGAGCGAAGAGGTAAAAGGCGCAGTAAAAGTTGAATATGCTATAGCTGATAGCCAAAGAATCGCTAGACATTCGCGCAGTCAGTCATTGCTTGCTGCTCTTATGGTTCGTGGCGGTCTTGGTGTACCGTTGGTGATGGGATGAGTGAAGCGTTTTATAACAGCATGGCGGCTACGGCTTCTAAGCTGATTACAAAGTTTGGCGCTGTGGGTGAGATTAAACGCACCACAGGAGGCTCTATAGACCCCGTCACAGGCGTTCCCAGTGCAGGGACTACGGTTACCTATACTCCAAATACAATCGTCCAGAAGTACGCTGACGAGCTTATAGACGGTGCTAGAATATTAAGCAGTGACCGAATGATTATTTTAGACAATACTATTGAGCCTATTTCCACTGATACGATAACAATTCGTGGTGAAAACTGGTCAATTGTCTCAATCAAAGAGTCTAGTCCTGCGGGTATTCCGTTGGTTTACTTTATTCAGGCTAGAAGATAATGAAGATTACTAACCCTGATGACATAGTTAAGCGGGCAGAATCTACACTTGATGAGTTCGTTCGTGCAGTAAAGATTGAGCTGTTTAGCGGTGTTATTCAAGACACTAGAACTGACACTGGGCGCATGAAGGGTAACTGGCAAACTACGGTTGGCATGTCTACTGGCGCAGTTTTAGATACTACGGATAAGTCTGGCGCTAAAACCATTAACGCTATGGGAAGGAAAGTTGGCGGGGCAGGTGAAACTACCTATCTAACTAACAATGTTCCTTATGTTGGTATCTGGGAACAGCGTGACGGAATGGTTGCCAAGAACATAGCTAGACTAGAAACGATTATTAGGAAGAACAAATGAGCATAAAAATTGACCAAGCATTCGTGCAGTCTTTTGTAGATGGCTCTTTTGGTATTCCAGTTAATTACGAAAATATGCCTTACACACCTGTATCGGGTACAGCGTATGCGGAGCTTATACATTTACCAAACGCTATAGATTCTTTGACTCTTTCTGACATGAATGAGACTAGCGGAATCTTTAGAGTTATATTGCGCTACCCAATTGATGGCGGGGCTATCACTCCAAAAGCTAAGGCTGAGGAAATAATGGCGCATTACCCAATTGGGAGTAGCGTTGCATATTCTGGACAATCTGCGACAATACGCTCAGTAAGCCGCCAAGCAGGAAGTGTTGAAGATGCTTGGTACACAATTGTCGTTTCGATACGATATATTTCATTTATTACGAGGTGATTTATGCCTGATACAGTACAGACCCTTGTCGAAACCACGATTGGTGTTTCGGCTTCTTTACCCGCAACTTTTGATGACACTGGTTATGGTGCGCTAACTTTTACCACTGTCGGTCAAGTAACTGATTGGACTCCTGGTGGTCAAGTTTATAATGTTGTAACGAGCAACCCTATTGCTCAACGCAGCACTGATAAATACAAAGGCACTTTCAACAACGGCGCAGATTCAATTACTGTTAACCGTGACGATGATGATGCTGGACAAGTTATTATCCTTGCAGCCCTAGCAGCGGATACCGATTATTCTTTCGAGGTTACATACCAAGACGGAACAATTGATTATTTCACTGGTAAGGTTGTTTCTTTTGACACTGTCGCTGGGGGCGCAGACTCAATAGTTCAAAGGACTATTAGTTTGGAGCGCACTCGTTCGACAGTTACTGCATAAGGTAACTCAGAATGGATTTAGCGCAATTTGATTTGAAAGAAGCTGCGAATAGCGGCATTAGTGTTGACCTTGCTCACCCTATAACAGGTGAGACGCTTGAAGACGATAAGGGCAAAAGTATTAGCATTAAAATACTTGGGCGTGATTCGGCTAAATGGCAACAGGCTCAAAAACGAAATGCCGCAAAAAACGCAAACAAGTATCGCAATGGCAAAGTGCCTGACGCTGAAGTCGAACGACAAGTTCGTGATTTATTAGCTGAATGCACAGTGTCTTGGTCGGGCATTGTATACAACGAAGAAGCTCTGAAGTGCAGTAAAGAGAATGCTTTGATGATATACGAAAAACGGTCATGGATTGCCGAGCAAATGTTGGAAGCTGCTGCTGATAGGGCTAACTACATTTTTACTTAAGCCAGCTACTTGAAGATTATGTTCGCTACTGGGCTTGGCTCACTACGAACCAGAAAGGCGCTACGAAGGCACGAATTGAGTCGATGGTTGACCCAATTATGCCCGACATAGCGCCTTTTTCTTATGTCATAGACTTACTTGTACAAATTGGACCAAGTGAAGTTACATGGCAAGAAATTAGTAGTTGGTGCAGTTTAACTGGAATTAAATTAAGTGTGTGGGAAAGTAGCACTATAAAAAGGCTTTCAACAATTTATACTTCTTGCGCTAATAAGTATAACGACAGCACAGCGGTATCACCGTACAAGAGTATTGAAGCGCCAAAAGTAAAAGACGATGATATTAGGTCGGCGTTACGCTCAGGTAATTTTAGGGATTAAACATGGCTACTGATTTATATACCGTAACCTTACAAGCTGAATCAAAAGGCGTTACTCAGACTAAGCAAGCGATGGATGGTCTTGGTAAATCTACAGGTCTTGCGACTAAAGCTATTGGTTTGTTTGGCGCTGCTTTTGCGGGAATAGGCATAGCTTCTACATTCAAAAAATTACTCAAGACACAATGGCTTTTACTAAATCAATTAGTGAGCTGTCTGCTATTACTGGTGCTACTGGTAAAGATTTAGAATTCTACGAAAAACAAGCTGCTTTAATTGGTAAAACAACCACTCTCTCTGCGAGTCAAGCTGCTACTGCATTTAAGTTAATTGCTAGTGCGAAGCCTGACTTACTTCAAAACTCAGAGGCATTGGCTGCTGTTACGAAAGAAGCGGTTAAGTTAGCAGAGGCGGCAGGTGTTGATTTAGCAGAAGCTGCATCTACTGTAGGTGTTTCACTTAATCAATTTGGTGCAGATGCAAGCGAGGCTGCTAGATTTGTAAATGTATTAGCCGCAGGTGCAAAAGAGGGTTCTTCTTCCATTGAAGATACTTCTATGGCAATGAAAAATGCGGGTGTCGCTGCAAGATTAGCAGGGCTAAGTTTTGAAGAAGCGAATGTAGGTGTTCAGTTATTAGCTAAGGGCGGTCTATTTGCTGCTGAAGCAGGTACAGGTTTTAGGCAAGTATTGTTAAAGCTAGAAAACGAAGCAGAAGACAAATTTAAGCCTTCTATGGTTGGATTAGCAGGTGCGCTAGAAAACCTTGCTGCTGAAAATATGAATCTCACTGAGCTAACAGATTTGTTTGGCGCAGAAGCGATGAAGTCTGCGGCTATTATGATTAATGGTGCGAAGGATGCCAGAACACTAGAAAGAGCCTTAACAGGCACAAGCACAGCTACAGAAATGGCTGCTACTAACTTCGATAATATGACAGGCGATTTACTTAGCCTCGATTCTGCTAACGAAGGTTTGGCGATTACATTAGGTCAGATGCTTGAACCTGCAATGAGAAGAACTATCCAAGCTGTTACTGATTTTTCTCGCGCAGCTGATGATTTTGTTAAAAGTGATAAATTTATAAAATACTTAGAGATTGCTACTAACGCATTAAAATTAATCTCAGTAATAATAACGGCTCAGTTGATTGCTGCGTTAGCTGCATCTATAACCACTTTCGCTGCTGCTGCAACTGCTGCAACTTTATTCGGTCGTGCTCTTACATTGATGGGTGGTCCAATAGGTGTAACAGTTATAGCTCTTTTTGGTTTATACGAAATACTTAATAAGGTGGTCGGTACTAATACAGATAATTTGACTAGAGAGCTACAGACTGCGGCTAACAAAGGCGTAGAGCCTTTATCTCAGCACATTAAAGAATTAGAGCAAAGACAAATAAAGTTAAAAACATCTATTGATGCTGTAACTCAGTCTGCAAAATATAGCTCTGCTGCTGCTAATCAATTAAGTTCATCACAAGCAGAGCTTGAAGCAGTAACTAACAGCCTTGCTGATGCTGAAATTCTTCTTGAAGAAAAGTTAAGTCTGTCAAATACAACGACAGATATATCATCCGCTGCGACTAATCAACTAACTGCGGAATTTGATGCACTAACAAACGGCTTAAAAAATCATGTAATCCCTGAAATAGATATTGGTACTAACTCGCTTTCAGAAATGACAACTAGAGTTGAAGGTTTTGTTGGACCAATGCAAGAAATGACAACTCAAGTTCAAGGCTTTGTTGGCCCAATGCAGCAGGTAATTGAAGAAACCGATAAAGGTACTGTTGCTTTTGAATTACAAAAAAATATGCTTAGGAATGTGCAAGAAGATTTTGGAGATTTGATTTATAAAACATTGACTGACGGAAAAGCTAATTTTAAGGGATTTTTTACTTCTGTAGTTGAAGGTTTTAAAAAAATGGTTGCTGAACTAGCAGCGCAAAAAATTATGGACGCTATTTTTGGTAGTGGCGGTCTTAATGGGTTTATGTCTAGTCTTTCTGGGGGGTTTAGCTCAATACTTTCTACTATAGGAAGTGGCATTGCTTCCATGGCATCTAAAGCTGCGTCAGGAATAGCGTCTGTTGTCAGTGGAGGAACTGGTGCTGCTGCGAGTGCTGCGACTAGTGCGGGAGTAGGTGCTGCGGGTGCAGGTGCTGCAACAACAGGAGCGGGAGTAGGTGCTACGTTGTCAGCAGGAGCGGCTAAAGCAGGAACGGCTATATCAGCAGGGGCTGCAAAAGCTATGGCTCTCGCAACGAATCCAGTTACATTAGCTATTTTAGCGACAGCAGCAGTCGCTAAAGTTTTAGATAGTGGTGGAACTCCTACTACTACCGCAGGTCTTACAATGGCTAAAACTGGAGGCATGACAGATGCCAATATTTTCCAGACAAGCCCATTCTCATCTGGATTTGCTCCGTTAGGATTTAAGCAAAACGCTACAAATCAACAAGCAGAAGCTGCGATTGAACCAATACGTCAACTAGACGCATCATTAACTCACATGGCTAGAGAGCTTGGATATAATGTTGATTTAAGCGGTCACACTTTTAGCGGATTAGGTGTTGAAGGAACTGGTTCTGGTACTGTTCTTGGAACATTCATAGAAGAAGGTAAAGTTAAGGGCAAATCTATAGATAAGCAGTTAGATACTTATGCTTCTGAATGGATACAAGCAGTTGGCTCAAGAAATGGATTAAGCGCACAAGTAATCTCAGACGTTATTGGTGGTGGTAGTGCTGCGGAAATACTTTCAACTAGCGCAGGTCTTATGCCTGACGGTTCACACAACAGCGGATTAGGTTCTGTTCCTTATGATGGTTATATTGCCGAGTTACACGCAGGTGAAAGAGTGCAAACTAGGGCTCAAGTAGCAGCTACTGACAGAATGTCTGGTGAAATGGTAGGATTGCGAAATAATTTGAACGAGCTAATGCTAGTTGTTGCTAAAGCGGTCACTAAAACTGCTCGTATCGAAGACCGTTGGGACAAGAATGGCTTGCCGCCAGTGAGGGCATAGAATGAAGGTTATTAAGTCGCAGACGGTTACGGATACCACTCTAACCACTACAGATGTTCCTGAAAACGATTACGCTGCGTGGCTTGTAGGAACTACCTACGCCGCTACAGACCGTGTAATTGTTACTACGCCTAATATCCATAACATCTATGAATCAGTGCAGGGCGCAAACACTGGCAATGACCCAGTAACTGACGATGGCACTTGGTGGACTAGAGTTTCTAGCACTAATCGTTGGAAAATGTTTAACGATGTTGTACAAGAGCAAACAACTCAAGCTGATATTATTGACGTAACTATAACTCCTGCGGCAGTTACTACTGCCCTCGCTGCTATCAATGTTGACTGTGCGAGTATTACGGTAACAATGACTGACCCTATTGAGGGCGTTGTTTACGATGAAACTTTCCCAATGACATCGTATTCAGGAATAACAAACTGGTACGACTACTTTTTTACAGCGATTAACCGTAAAAAAGAGTTAAGCGTTTTAGGTTTACCACCTTACTCAGCAGCGGTTATTGATGTCACATTCAATGACTCTGGTGAAACTGCTAAAGTGGGCGCGTTAGTTCTAGGAACTTCGGCAACTATCGGCGATTCACAATACGGTGCTTCGTTTGGTATTATTGACTATTCTACTAAGTCAGTTGATGCTCAAGGCAGAACGACAATTACCGCAGGTACTTATTCTGACGAAGCTGACATTGATGTTGTTATTGAAACTGGACGATTTGCAGAAGTTAAAAAGATTTTGACAGATTTGCGAACCACGCCAAGCGTTTGGATTGCAGAAGATAATACCGAAGGTACAATTATCTACGGATACTATCGTGAATTTGATGTATTACTCACAGGACCAGTAGTGTCTATGTGTACCTTATCTATAGAGGGCTTAACCTAATGACTATCCCAACGCTTACCACGCTACCAGTTGCACCCGCTAGAACTGACCCGCCTGCAACCTTTGTAACTCGTGCTGACGCTTTTCTTGCTGCCATAGTAACTTTCCAAGGCGAAATGAATACTAGCATTGGCGCAATGAACACAGATATTGCAGGGGTAAACGCTGACGCAACTGCTGCGGCTGCTAGTGCAAGCGCTGCAGCTTCAAGTGCGACCGCTGCGGCTAATGCTGCGGGTGCTGCTCTATGGGTAAGCGGTCAAGCATACGCTGAAGGCGATGCGGCTATCTCTGGAATTGATTATCAGACGTATCGTGCCGAGACTGCTACAAGCGGAACTACTGACCCAAGCGCAGATGCAAACTGGACAAAAATCTCTGGAGTATTACCCGCAGAAAGTGGTAACGCAGGAAAGTTTTTAACAACTGATGGTTCTACAGCATCATGGGCTGCAATCGAGACAGGAACTATTACAGCAACAGCATCTGGCGCATTAACTAATGGATGCCCAGTAGTAGTCAATAGTAACGGTACAGTTTCAAAAACAGTTAGAAACCAACAAACCGAAGCAACAGGCTCTCAAACAACCATTCTAAATATTAGCCCTTCTGGAACAATGGAGTTTATTCCTAGTGCATATGTTCCTGATACAGATGACATGTATTTTTGTGTAGTTCAAAGTTCTACAGAGCTACTGTACTTGAGAAGAGTTTCTGTTAGCGGGACAACTGTTTCTGGCGGGCCTAGCACTGCGATTCCAACAGTTAATAACGAAACTAAATTTCCACAGATGTGTTATATCGGAAACTCTAAGTTAGCTATCGTATACACTGCTAGAAACGACGGTAATGCAGGTAAAGTAGTTATAGCCACGGTGGCAGAAGATGGAACAGCAACTTTAGGTACAGAGTTAGAGTTTTCATCCCAAGCGCAGGCGCAAAGCGTTGTTTATGACTCTGACAACGACAAAATTGTAATCGTTTATAGGGATGACTCTAGCTCTAACGACGGCACAATAGTAGTAGGTAGTGTTAGTGGCTCAACCATAACCCTAGGTACGCCAGTAAAAATAAATGGCCCAATAGATATTTATCCTGGAAGCGATGGGGTAAAAGCTATTTATATACCAGAACAAGAATTGGTTGTTTTTGCTTTTAAAGATAATACTCGTTATTTAAAAATGCAGTCATATAGTATTAGTGGAACTACCCCTACTTTTGTAGATTCGCTAGGTCTGAGTTCTTCTACTGTTGAAAGTTTTTCTCTTGCGTATTCCCCAGAAAAAAATCAACTGATGGTTATTTATCAATTTCAGTCTAATGATGATGGGGATGCAAACTGTTACAGCTTTAATCCTTCTAACAAAAGCTTTCTTGAATTAGATACTAACCACAATTGGGAGGGTAACGCCAACAATATTAATCTTAGTTACGACCCAAATGCGCAGCATTGGTATACAACTTACGCAAATCTCCAAGATAGTAGCCGTATGTACCGGCAATATTTGAAAACAACTTCTGCGGGAATAATCAGTAACGACAATAAATTTATACTGGCTAGTCAGAACTCAAACAAAACAGGGTTGCTTTATGTTCCTTCTCAATCAACCCATGTTGCTGTGTATACCGAATGGGGTCAGGCGCATAAAATAGGATACGATGTTACAAATTTAACTGCTGATTCTTATATTGGCATTTCTAATGGCGCCTATGCAGACGCCTCAACAGCTACGGTGCAAATAATTGGCGGGGTAGATGACGCTCAAACCGGCTTGACAGCAGGACAACCTGCCTACGTTCAAAGAGACGGAACAATTGGAGCGACTCCTGATACTCCGTCTGTAGTGGCAGGAACAGCCATTTCAGCTACTAAGATAATTGTAAAGGGCTAAAAAATGAAAACTTTAGTGCAACTTGTTGGAAACTTTACGGGAAATTCAAAATATCTTTTGGATGACGAAACTCCTGTAACCATAAAAGCCGATTGTATAGAAGTCGTCGAAGATAATAACTTTGTTAAGATTATACCTGACATGAATAGTTCTAAGTCTGTTTTAGTCGAAGGTGTTACCCCGCCAGAAGATTGGTACGCTTGCAAATATAACTACATCGATGGCGCTTGGGAACCATGCCCTGATTGGGATGACCCGCGCGAACCTGCTCCAGAGTAATATTAATGAGCTTAATAGATTACGCCAAGACAGAACGCCAACGCGAAGCAATAAAAGTGTGGCAAGACTGCGGGGAAGTTGTTGCTAAAGCGGCGGGTGTCTTGGGTATTTCTCCGTCTACAGTACGCGACCATATTGGTGCGGTTAAAAACTACGCCGCAAGTGCGGGTTACTCAAGCAATTGGGATGCAAGACGCCACGTTCCAGAGGGTGAGATTGTTATTGGTCGGTCTATCTACACTTCGGATGATGAAGGTAACAAGGCTTGGTTAAAAACTAAGCGGACAATGACTGAAGCAAAACGCGATGAAGCAATCAAAGCGTTTGTTGAAGGTCTGACCAAAGACTTGCCAAAGTACAAACCCAAAGCTAAACCAAAGCAGAAGAAGTTTGCTGACGACCTATTACCTACGATTGTAATTGGTGACGCACATTTTGGTATGAGGGCTGATGCAAGAGAAACGAAGGCTCGTGATTACGACACCAAGATAGCCTCCAATGATATGTTAGATGCTATTAATTACTTGGTTGATTTAGCGCCACCATCTGAAAAATGCTTATTGGTTAATGTCGGTGATTTTATCCACGCCAATGGCTCAGGTGGTACTACTTTTGCAGGAACTAAGCTAGACGTAGATACGCGCATCGAGGTAGTGCTAGAAATAGCCGCTCAGACGTTCCTATTTGCAATAGATAAGTTGCTTACGAAACATAAGAGTTGCGTTGTTGTGATGGCTAGAGGTAACCACGACTCAGATACTGCAATCGCACTCGCGTTAATCTTAAAGTTTTATTACTCAAAAGAGCCACGAGTTACTATCTTAGACCCTCATGGTTTTTTCCATACTCTACAGTTTGGCAGTAACCTGCTAGCGGTACACCACGGTGATAAAGTTAAAGCTGCTAAACTTGGCGCGATATTACCTAAGATGCTTCCTGAGCAATGGTCTTCAACTAATTACCGTAAGTGGTTAGTCGGTCATATTCACCACCAGAACGCTTTAGAGACAGATAACGGCGTTTTCGTGGAAGCATTTGGCACATTAGCACCACCAGATTCTTGGCACGCAGGTGCAGGGTACGGTGCTGCTAGCGTTATGCACCAAATTGTTTTTCACAAAGAGGGCGGTGAAGCTATCCGTCATGTTTATCAAATCAGGGAATCGCGCAAAGTCCCTGACCTGACGCTATAGGTATGAAAATGGAAGACCGATTGAGCCGAGTAGAAGCAAAAATAGACAGTTTGCAGGAGGCAATTATTTCTTTGGCGCGTGTTGAGGAGCGCCTCGTCACTGTGTTTAATCGGCAGTCCCATATTGAGACTAAAGTAGACGCGATGGATGAAAAAGTAGACCGATTATCCGAAAGCGTCATTAAGGGTAAATCCGCTGAGCGAATAGTCTGGCTAGTCTTAGCAGCGGCAATCGGCGCAGCGTTTAGGTATATAGGATGAGTACAATTGATTTTCCAGACGTTCGGAATGATAGGCTCACAGAAAATGCACTAGAAGAACTAGGAAATTGGGTTGAATCTCAAATCGAACTTGGCGTTAGTCCTATAGTCATAATTGGCTTGATGGAAACCTATAAATCATCACTTTGCTTCAATCTGCTTGAGGATGAAGAATATGATTAAACGCTTAAAAATCGCCTATACGCTACTTCAAAAAGGTAAGGCAGTTACAGACCCTGCTAAGTGGAAAAGCCATCAAATCACCGCTACGACGCTGACAGGTGTTATCTGGGCTGCTCTACAAACTTCAGAGGCGTTCGGCTATGCAATTCCTGTGGATGAGCAAACTGTGGACTCTGTTGCTGTTGGTATTCTTGCTCTTGTTAACTGGCTGCTCACACTATCAACATCTGAAAAAGTCGGGATGTAGTCTAGGCGTTAAGCCTGTAATGGTTAATCCGCACTGGGTTAAAGTAATACCAAACATCTATGGCGTTGAAGCCATTTTATTAACAATGGAGTGCAAGCTATGAATATTTTTACTTATCTAAGTTGGGTTAAAAAACTTTGGACAATGGTCGTTGATATTGTCAAATTGATAGAGGAGACCATTCCCGATGATGGCGCAGGTAAAGAAAAGCTTGCTGCTTTTGACATCATGCTTAAAGCGGCTATTGAAAAGGCTGACGATATTGATGAATCTTTCGATAAGCTTCAGCCTGTTGCTCATGATATTGTTTCTGCTGTGGTTACTTTGTTTAATGCCACAGGCTTATTTAAAAGGGGCGAATGATGAGCCAGTGGGATAACCCTTCACCAACCTCCAGTTTCTTGTTTGATATTGCTCGTGGAAACATGGTCGGCGCTACGCCTGTTAATATATTTGGATTTAACACTGTTGTTGGCGGCACTTTTGAAACGCTATGGAATGATGGTGCAACTTATGTTTTTCCTAGTGAGCCAAAAGCAATGACCATTGTTAGTAGCGCTGCGGATACTATGCAAGTGCTAATAAACGGTCTTGATGCTGACTACAGGGAGTTAGTGCAGGTTGTTACGCTAACTGGCATAACTCCTGTAGCAATCCCTAAAAGCATATTCCGTATTAATAGCGCAGTGATTTTATCTGGCAATAATGTAGGTAATATTACTATAGCTAGTGGTGGCGTTACTTACGGATATATAGGCGCAGGTCTTGGAATCACTCAGGCTTGTGTCTATACCGTTCCTGCTGACCATAAGTTATACCTATTTAGGATTGACTTAAATTCAGCAACGGCAAACCCAAATAAATATATCACTATCCATAATGTTGTCTGCAATTCTAACGGACGAAAGCTGAAAGTCGCACAAGCTACGTTTGCTACTTCACAAGTTAGTTATGACCGACAAGTGCCATTTATGATAGATGAAAAGAGTGACTTTACGTTTGAAGCTAAATCAAGCTCAGGTGAGAACGAAGTCGCAATTTTTGTTGAAGCTGTTTTATATAAGAATCCAAGAGTCTATGGCTAAACTGATAGAAATGATTAAGCGGCACGAAGGCGTTAAAAAGTATGTCTACGAAGATTCGCTTGGGATTAAAACCATTGGAGTCGGTCGTAACCTAGAAAGCATGGGTTTAACGAGTAAAGAAATAGACTTTTTACTCATGAATGACCTTGAGCGGGTAATTACTGAGCTAGAAAGCAACTTTGATTGGTTTTCTGATTTAGATAATGCCCGCAGGGACGCAATGATAGACATCTGTTTTAATCTAGGGATAACAAGACTTCTGACATTCAAGAAAGCCTTAGCAGCAATGGCTAATGAAGATTACGCTAAGGCTTCTTTTGAATTTATGGACTCTCGTTGGTCTGAGCAAGTAGGTAGTCGCGCAGTTGAATTGTGCGACATGATAGAAAGCGGAGAATACTATTTTTAGTATCATATAATGTACATTAAGCACTTTTATGCGCTATTAAATGGTCATTTATACACTTTACTGCACTTCAATGACGTAACTCTTTATTTCTTATATGACACTTTATGTAATTACTCTTCTACCATAGATTCTATAAGCATATCTAAATAGTGTCGCGCTTTGCGCAAATCTTCTATACCGTTTTTGGCTTTGTGCCTAGAAACATACTTAATAATATTTGCTTCTCTGTACGGTATTTCATTCTCAACTATGTAGTCTATGGGCTGTATCTTCATGTCTTTGTAATGACTACCGCCTATTTGTATGTCTTTGTTACTCATATATCCGTCTCCTTAATAAAAATGCCATTCGGCTGCATCATTCCCTTACGGTCTTTAATATCCTCGTAAGCAAAAGCTAGGCACTCCTCTAGGCTTGTTCCGTGCATAACTGCTAAGTTATTAAGAACCACTAGACAGTCGCCTATATCATCGTAAACATCCCTGCCCTTGGCGATGTTGTCAGATAACTCGCCAACCTCTGAAACTAACTTGAGACACTGTGACTCAGTAGAGCCGTATTGAATAATGCCTCTGTCTTTGCTCCACTGCGTACATTTATTAATTAACTCATCCATGGTTAAACTCCTTATTCTTAGATTCAAAATAAGTCGAATACTTTTCGGCGCATTCTGGGTGCGCTGCAAAAAATTCTGCTGACTCGTTTATCATTTTGATTAAAGTACCAACTGCGCGTAACTCTGCTGAGTCTTTTTCTAATTCATTTGCGCCTGTTAATATCCAAGCCTGTAATTCTGCTTGGCTCATTGGTTGCATTAAATCATCCATTACTATCTCCTAGTGTGTGGTTTGGCTTTCTCTGCTGATTTCATTTGTTGTGTTCATAAAAACTTTGTACTTTTCCCAAATCTGTTCATCTGAGTCTAAGAAATCATCGAACAGGTTATAGAAAATCATTAGGGTTAAAAGACCACGATAGTCATCACCCTTGAATTCTTTTAATTTATAGCTCCATTCTTCAAGCTCAACACTGGTTAATAGCTCTACTGTCTTACCATTTACTACGGCATGGGTTGGGCGCATTAACATTCTCCTATTCGGTTTTGATGGTATTTAATTAACTTAGACCACTCCTTATACATTTCTTCGTAGTCTTTTTTGTAAAGTTTGATTGGGTTTCTGCGCTTCTCAAGCATTTCTTGCACGAAGTCTCGCCCATACATATCTTCCATCCACAGCGTGTACTCTTGAGCGGCTGCGCCACTTTTCATTCCGAAGATATTGCAGCCAACGCATTGCGGATGGACATTCTCAATTTCTAGCGCCCAATAAGAACTGCTACCTTTTGGAATATAGTGACCGCCCTGCATTCCATCTCTGTAATGCTTAATGACTCCGCAAGATACACACTGTACATAGCCGTTATCGTCTGCCGCTGCGATACGAGACAATAGCTGTATGGTCTCAAGACATTTTTTTCTGTTCATCGCAGACCTTTTTCAGTTCTTTAATTTGCTTTTTAAGTGATTCAACGCAGTAGGCTAACTCTCGCGCCAGTTCCATAATTTCTTCAGCTTCGCTTTCGTCTATCTCAATTTTCAGTTTCATAGGTTTCTCGTGATGGGAACGGTACGCTAACGCCAAACTTGGTGGCTATCTGCCTGTTTAGAACATCGTAAACCTTGGAATACTCGTCCGTATTGGCTTCGGTCGTGGACTCTTTGTTAATCACTATCAACTGTATAGGCTTCCATAGAAACTGTCGCACTTTGTCTTCAGTCCAAGGTATGTCTATTTCTTGCTTCAGGGTGCGCTTCATATCATAACCCGCATCGTTAAGGGCTTCTGCTAAATGACGGCAGTAGACCGCTAAGGCGTTATTCTGTGCATTGGTGCGCCTCTTACCCTTTTTCCACTGCACGGTTATGAACTTGTCGCGCTTCCACTCTTCAATGATTAGTTGCGTAAACTCTTCTAGGCTTTGGCTTGAGTTTATATGGAAACGGTTATCGCTCATTTTTTAGTCCCATTTTCACCCATGCGGCTTCTAAACTCGCTCTGTCTGCCCCATTCGGGGTCTACGGTATCTGAGAAAGTTTGACCTCGCATTACTTTGATTTTGCCGCCCGCCTCTAGGTAGCGCTTAGTGTCACGCTCTAGCTGTTGGCGCATTTCTTCTTTTTCTTTGTCTGTAGTGCTACGCATCGCTAATTCCAAGGGCGATAAATTCGTCTACCGTGTAGCCAAAGATTTCTGCCAGTTGCTGAACCTTATGGATTGATGCCGACTTCTGCCTGCGCGTGTAGTAAACCGCCTGACGCGATTCTTTCAGCTTGTTGGCTAGTTCAACTGTAGTCATTCTTTTAACGTGCTGTGCTTCTATGATGCTTGCGCCGATATTTGCTGTTTGCATTTTCTATTCCTTGTTGGTATGTTTGGGTCACATAGTTACTCACTGTGTGCCTTCTCCTTGAAAAGAAGTTGAAGCCCGACTAGGATTTTGCTATCTCCTACCTAGTCGGGCTTTTTTTATCTAAAACGGAATGTCATCGTCAAAGTCACTACCGAAGGGGTTATCTGGCTGCGCAGGTTTATGTTGCGGCTGCGGTGCTGACTGAGGTGCTGATTGTTGCGGCTTAGAATCTAAGAACTGCATAGAGCTAGCGATGATTTCGGTGCTGTAACGCTTTTCGCCGTCTTTCTCGTATGAACTGGTAGTAATCTTGCCCTCTATGTAGAGCTTAGAGCCTTTCTTTACATACTGCCCCGCTAGTTCCGCAAGTTTGTTAAACATTACGACACGATGCCATTCTGTCTTTTCTTGCTGCATTCCCTGCTTATCTTTCCACTTTTCTGTAGTAGCGATGGGCATATTGACCAGTGCTGTACCGTTAGAAGTAGATTTAAACTCTGGGTCGCGTCCAACATTACCGATTAGCATTACTTTATTGAGTGACATTACACTTCTCCTTTTTTGAATTTCTCGACACATTCGCCGATTAGGTCTGTTGCTCTTATTAAATGGTCTGATAGTAGACCGATAAACTCTTCATCTCTATGTACTTCGACCATCAACTGCTCGCCGAAATCTGGGTGGTAACTGTAGAAATTCCAAACGTCTCTATCAGTCACGAGCAAGCTGCCTTGCACTTGCTGTATATATTTTGTCGGTAGCACTCCGTCTCGTAAATACGCTAGATGGTTATGAGCTAATGGGCATTTTATCTCTAAGCCCATGTTGTCGCGTATCAGGGCATCAGGGCTGCAACCAACGCCTAAGTCCTCATTAATGCAGAAACCAACTTCGAAAAGGTCGTAACTGTCGTAATCGTACATAAAGGCAAAATTCTTTCTGGCTTGGTCTTCTAGCTCAACGCCTCGCAGCATGGCATCGCTCATAAAGCCGTTTGAGCGCTTGCCTGTAATAACCTCTGCTGCTAGTTCGTTAATGTAACTGTCAGCTTGTGCAGACCATTTACCAGTAGTCGTGCATATTCTGCTGAAGTTGCTAGCACTAGGAACGCCCATACGCGCTTCAAACCATTCGTCTGTACCCTGCTCGCAATCTATAATAATCATGTAGCCTCCTTTTGCAGCCTGAGCTTCTGCATATCTAGCTCGTCCTCTACGAATCCCCAAAGTATTAACCCAAGCTCGTGGTAGTTCTTGCTTTCCTTTTCTTCAAAGTCTTCAAGAATTAGCCGTACCATTTCGTGGCGTTTATAAGAATCCATTGCTAGGTCGCTATCATATTCAACCCTGTCTTCTAGCGGTTCTAGCTTCTGTGGTGCAGGGTCGTTGTAACGCTGCTCATCAATTACTACTGGGTCTAGTTCCATTTCCTTGCTCCTGAAAATTCTGTCGAAGTTATCTTCGAACTGTTTTTGTGTGACCGATAACGGTCTAGGTTTACTGCCCTTGCTCATCTTTACCGTCCAAAATGTCTAAGGCTTTTTGAAGCGTGTTTTTAACTCTTTCCGCTTCTTCGCTAGTGGTATGAGATAGCCAATCAAGGTTCATCAATATCGCGTATCTGGCTTTCCTGATTCTGTCGGTTAACTGGCGTTCTGTTTCCATCGTCTTTCTCCAAGTGTTCTTCCATCAATGCCATTAGCTTTGCGGCTATCGCTACACAGTCAAAGTCATTCGGTGTTGTGTAAAAGAAGCCTTTATTATCATCCCTTTGGTCGGGTGATGTAAACCTTTCCTTTGCATCTATTATCATTTTTTTACTCCTTTCAGCTTATTAATCTTGTCGTAGACTGGTCGGAACTGATTGCTTTGCAGATGTTCTAGTTGAGCTATGCCATAAGCGTCCATAAGCTGCGCCTTGAGTTTTTCATCGCCCGCTAATAGATTCACTAGGGCTTTTACTTGGTCGCCTGTAATCGCGTCTACGGGCTTCTGAGGGGCTTTTGCTTTAGGGTCTTCAAATGTCATAGCGCCGTTGCCATCGTCATCATCTGATGGGATGCCTAGAATCGCGCCCAAACTATATCTGCGGCAGTAAGTAATAGCCGAGCCGTATTGGTGGGCATCATTCTTAGCGGGTGGAACGCTGAACTGATGCTCCATCCACTGACCCGACTTGTGCATAATCCTAGTGATTACGCCGACTCGTGAATCTTCGTTATAAGGGAATTGCGAGAACGATAGACCGTTAGCTGCTAGATGCGGTCTAGCCATGTCTACATACTCAACCAGTTCTGCGTAGCTAGAGTTATGGACGCCTTTGCTCTTCTTTAGAACAGACACGAACTCGCCCTGAGCTATAGATAGCGCTGCGGCTAACTCATTGATTTCATTAGATGTTTGCATTATACCTTCTCCTGTAATGTCAAAATGACTAGGACAAGGTATACTATTCTTTTACAGAAGTAAAACGATTTATTTATGGTTTAAGAGTTTACACCACGATGGGAAAAGTATTTAATAGATAAGTCGGTGGTGTTGGAGCACCTAAAGTCCGATATAGAACAAGCGAAGATACGGTCACCCGACTTAGGTAATCTTATCACGCCTCCCTTCTATATCCCTAGCACCTAATCTACCGACACTGAACCAGTGGGCTTCAGGCTTGGGAATAATTAAACCCAAGAGACGGCGACACTTGTGAGCGAAAGAGCCTCAACCGTTAATGCTTAATACGGTTGAATAGACACCCTATTCGATACACTGGATTCAGTTAGCGCTATAGAAAATCCCAAAATGGCGTGAAGCGCCTTTAAGGTTACTTTGCTTAAAATTTAAGGAGATTGTAATGAAAGATGAAAAACACATTGTTTTAGCAGTGACAAAAGAACAATTAGAAATAATTTTTGATTGCTTACAAGCAACAGAAGAAGAACTAATTAATGACTTAAATTACGAACATTTAACTAATAGCAGCGCGATTATATTAAGTCGTAGACATGACGCAGTTTTTCAACTAAAGCGACAAATAGAAGCAGACCTTGAAAGGAGATTAGAAAATGAAGCGTAGAAAATATCCAGAACACTTCGAGCGGCTATGGCAGGCTTTCGATACTGATTACGGTGAAAAAGGCAGTAAGACGAAGGCGCACGAAGTCTTTGTTGCTATGGAAATAGATTCTGACGATGTAGATTTCATTATAGATAACTACACGAAACAACGCATGGCAAAAGAAATACAAAGAATGCGTGGCGAGTTTTCACCTAATTTTCAGCATATGGAAAGGTATCTTAAAAATGAACGATTCGATGACCAAATCAGTGTCAACACTTATCAACAAAAATCACTCACAAAGTCAGACCAAGCAGACGCAGCGCTCAGGCAATATCTCAGCGGAGGTAATGGCGAAGGGATGGAGGATGTTACAAGCGATGAAGAAGACAAACGAACCAGTTGGCTCAACTGAGTTTAAAGTCTGGTATCGCTCGCTTACTAATGACTTCACAGAGGAGGAGTTTATGAACGGCATCAAAGCAGCCCAAGACCATACTAGGTTCTTAGACCTACCCAACTTTAGACAGCTATGCCGCCTGACCAAGAGTCATAGGTCACACGCTATATTCGCTATCGAAAAGAAGGAAAAGATGCTCACAGGGGCTGAATTACGCGCTAAAATAGCTGAAATGCGTAAAAATCTTAATATTTAATCCTTTATAAAACAATAACTTACGATTAAATGACAAAAAAGATGAAATATATGTAAAAAAACGCTTTACAGAGTAGTAGGGGTGTGTAATTATAATCTCAACAACAACGAAACACCCAAGGAGAACGACATGAAAGCAACGATTACACATTCACAAGCAATTGACCTAGCCATCGCATATAGCAACTACTGCGAAGCACATGAAAATGATTTTAATAATATCGGCTACCGCGCTCTTCAGCTTTATAACATTCAAAAAGAAACAAAAATTCAAATGGTAAAAAACCACAAATTAGAAGAGATTAACGAAATTTAAAATTAACCGCCCCTTCGGGGGCATTAAGGAGAAGACCATGACTAAAATGACAATTTACCTAAATTCAGAGCAAGGCGTTCATCATGTAAGCGGTCATCTTGATAACGACTCAGATTGGAACGATTTTGAAGTAGAGCTTAGTTCCAATGCAGCAATAAAAACCGCTAGATTAATGGGCAAATCTGCAATTGAAAATGGCGATGCAAAAACCGTAATAATCTTAAAATGGAATACACGCCGCAACGAATGGAAATTAATTCAAACTTACGGCATGACCAAGCGCGAAAAAGTAAGCGCCGAAATAGATAATTTCGTTTCAAATATGAAAATCGAAGACCAATTTGTTAAATACGCCTAATAGCAAAGCGCCCTTCGGGGGCATCAAGGAGAAGACTATGGAAAATGAAAATAAAATTTGGATAGAGTTAGACAAGCCAGTGAATAACGAGCATGGAATTATCCAGTGCCAGAAAGCTAACGCTGTTTTAAGAAAGCTAGGAGTCGATTTGCCCGAAGAAAATGTCGGCTTTCAGTTAAATCAGCATAAAAAAGGCAGCACGAATTATATTTATGTTCTGCCTTTCAGCCACGAATACACAGAACTAGGCGATAACGGAAAATTTTTCAGCTTAGATTATTTAGCTAAATAACAATCACCGCCCCCTTCGGGGGGCATTAGGAGGGCATTGAAAAGATTTGTTTGTATCAGCTAAAGGGTAAATAGTGAGACCTCGGCATAAGGCTTTAGTCTACATCGTTCCCCTACAGGCAGAAGGCTAGAACCCTTCGATACAAACAAATCTTTTGAACGCCCACTAAATAAAACAGGAGAAGCATCATGGAACTACAGCAAAACGATTTTTGGCAAACACAAGCTCGTGGTACTAACTCTGACGAGTATGATATTTACCTAGCTTGTGCCGATGATGGCAAAGGTAACGATTCAACCACTGGTCAACCTCTAAAAAGCTACGAAGAATGGCTAAATAGTTAATTTTCACGAATCAAGGAGAATAGCATGAGCACACGAGCAACTTACCTTTTCACTAATAACAGCATGGCAGCGGAAGACATCTGCGTTTATATCCACCACGATGGCTACCCTATAGGCGCGGCAGAGTATTTCAGGAAGGCGCTATTTATTGCCAAGACTGACCGCCGCCCAATCTTAGAGTCATTCATTGCAGCCAATAGCCGCGCAGAGATTACGCGCAGCCATCAAGCTCACGGCGATACTGATTACCGCTACACAATAGACCGCAAAGATGTGCGAGTTCAAAAGCGCATTAGCAATTTTAGCGAAGAGAATGGTTTCGATAATTACTGGGAAACAATTTACTCAGGCTCTATAGAAGAATTTATTGTTAGAAATGTTCAATTGGAGTTCGTATCATGAAGAACATACTAGCCACAGGTGTTATAGTGATAGCACTCGCTACGCTAGCCAGTTCTATCGGTGTTCTTTTAAGCGAGACAGACCTAGAAGTGCAGCAGATAGAGGGTGACACCTACTGCGAAATGCACCAGTTATGGATAGATACAGATGGCGACTTCGGTTGGCCTGATTACAAAAACACTTTCAAGGAGTGCAAATAATGAGCGCAGAAATTACTAAAATTCTGTTAGAGAATATGCCTGAACTGATAACAGATGAGAAGGTTCAGCCCACAGAGTTGGTGCTAGATATTGTTTGGCGGCACTTGCGAACTATTCAACCAGACTTGCTAGAGGTTGCCATAGGCGATGATATAGACAAGTTTGACGCTCTTATCTACGACTTAGCCGACTTTCAATACTTATCCACAGCTAAAGAGATTCAGAAGTTTACGCTCCAACGATTACGCGCCGTAGCCTACGAAATCATTATGGGCTACGAGTCATCAATCATTAGCGCGCACCACTGCTTATGATTACCTCAGTTGCTTGTATTGCTATGGCTATCTACTTCGAGGCTCGCTCAGAGTCACTAGAGGGGCAGGTAGCCGTAGCTAATACGATAATGAACAGAGTCCATTCCCCTGACTACCCAAACACTCCCTGCGAAGTTACAAAGCAAGCTAAGTATTGGGCAGGTCACCCTATTCGCCATCAATGCCACTTTTCATACTGGTGCGATGGCAAACCCGAAACGATTGACGATGACGAGGCTTATACCTTAGCACTATCAATCGCTATCCACGCTGAAACAACCTTGGTTGATGTTACTGGTGGCGCTGTGTTCTACCATCGGGACGATGTTGAGCCGTATTGGTCGGAAGGCTTGGATGTTAGACGCAAGATAGGTAGGCATATTTTTTATTAATCAAGGGGCGCTATTAAAAATTAACAGCGACCCCAATTAGGAGAAACGTATGAGTCAGGAAATTCAAATTTTAAACCACATTAAACGCTATAAGAAAATTAGCTCAATGCAAGCCTTCAGCAAGTACAACATCACGCGACTAGCCGCAGTTGTTTATAATTTGCGCGCTAAAGGCTATGCGATAAAAACGGATATTGTTAACAAAGCTAATTCTAGTTATGCAGTTTATTCAATGGGCTAGCCTTTTTTAACAAAAGTGTTACCATTCACCCCTAGCTTGAGGCTAAAAGCAATCACTGGGGGTGAATGTGTTAGAGATAGAATATGTCGCAACGGATGACTTAATACCGTATTTTAACAATTCACGCACTCACTCTGAGTCGCAAGTTAAGCAAATCGCTGCATCCATACGCGAATTTGGCTTTACTAATCCTATTTTAATTGACGAAGAACAAACCATAATAGCGGGTCACGGCAGAGTTATGGCTGCTGAAGTCCTATCTATGCCTACTGTTCCCTGTATTCGCTTATCTGGTTTATCTGAAGCGCAACGCAAAGCCTATGTAATCGCCGATAATAAACTGGCGCTAAATGCGGGTTGGGATATTGACGCTTTAAGCATAGAAATAAATCAATTAGCAGATTTAGATTTTGACTTAGATATTCTAGGCTTTGATATTCAAGAACTCGCTTCCATCTTAGATGGGGAAAAAGAGGGAACTGAACCGAAAGAAGAGTCCTATTCAGAAATATTTAACATTGTCATTGAATGTAAAGACGAAGAAGAACAAGAAAAGATATTTAATAGATTAGATACGGAGGGTTATAAATGCCGAGTGCAAAGTTTGTAGTCCAATCCGAAACAGGAAAATCTTTTAGGGTTAACAAAGTAAAGTCCATGTTTGACTGTGATATGGATATTGTTAAAAAAGAGTATAATGTTGATATTCCTATAGAAAATCAGTGTTGGAACATAGGTTTAATTGTCGGCGCATCTGGAACAGGTAAGACAACTATTGCTAAGAATCTATTTAAAGACTTCTTACTGTTTGAAGGCTTCGAGTGGGAAGGTAAAAGCATTGTTGACGATTTCCCAGATGATTTATCTGCTAAAGAGATAACAGAAATACTAAGTAAGGTTGGCTTTGCTTCGCCTCCTGATTGGCTAAAACCTTTTGCGGTGTTGTCCAATGGACAGAAAATGCGCGCAGAATTGGCTAGATTAATTATGGAAGCAGATAAGCCGTTTATATACGATGAATTTACCTCTGTCGTAGATAGACAGGTTGCTTGCATAGGCTCTGCCGCTATACAAAAGTTTGTTAGAAAGACCGACAAGCAGTTTATAGCCGTAAGTTGCCATTATGATATTGCCGAATGGCTTGAGCCTGATTGGATATACGATGTAAACAAAATGGAATTTACTAGGGGGAGTCTTCGGCGACCAGAAATCAAAATCGGCATTAGGAAAGCAGAGCAGCACGAGTGGCGATTATTTATGGACTATCACTATTTAAGTCACGCCCATAATAATGCTGCGCTTAAATACATAGCCGAGATTAATGGGGAGCCTGTAGCTTGGTGTAGTTTGCTACATTTTCCGCATCCAAAGCTGAAGAACATGAAGCGAATCCATAGAATAGTAGTTAAGCCTGACTATCAAGGCATTGGTGTTGGTGGCAAAGTAATGTCAGAAATATCAAAAAAGTATAAAGAAAAAGGCTTTAGAGTTTCGCTTGTAACTTCAAGTCAGTCGTTTGTGCATTCATTGGCTAACTCTAAGCAATGGATAATGACTAGAAAACCTGGCAGGGCTAGTGTTCATCAGGGATTACAGAAAATGAAAAACACTGGGTCTGCTAATAGAATTACTACGTCTTTTGAATATGTTGGTGAGAAATGAAGATTGGAAACCAAGGTGACGGCGGTGGAAGACCCGCAGTAGAATTTGACCAAGATAAAATAAACTTGGTAGAGAAACTCGCCGCTGTATTAACAAAAGCGCAGTTATCTGATTACTTAGGCATATCAGAGACTACATTTCGCGCTATAGAAGAGCGTCAGCCTGAGGTTTCTGATGCCTATAAAAAAGGCAGGGGCAGGGCTATAGCGAGCGTAGCTAGTAATCTTGTTAACCAAGCGCAGAATGGCAACACAACTGCCGCTATTTTCTATCTCAAGACGCAAGCGGGTTGGAAAGAGCAAGACACAACAAACATAACTGCCGAATCAATTAATAAAATACAGATTATTCGTGCGAGCAAAAATGAAAACTAAAATCCATGTAAATCAACATCACATAAAAGCTAATAGTAAAGGCCAAGACTTGCCTGTACTTACGGTAAAAACTTACAAAGAAAACATAAAGTGCAATAAAGTCACGATAGAAGGCGCAAGCACAGTCGTGTATAGCCCTGACAAGCCATTATCTTGTGGAGCTAAAGTCTGGATAGAAACAGAATCTAATGTGATTATAGGTTAGTCCGTGCAACTAAGCCTGACTGAACCACAAGAAGAGTTCCTATGCTCCGAAGCTAAGTACCCTGCGCTAGTCGGCGGGCTTGGTAGTGGAAAGACAGTAGCGGGAATATCTAGGCTAATCTGCCTAATGGTTCAAGACCCTGCTATCAACGGCGCGTATTATATGCCGACCTATGATTTGCTTAGGTTACGCGCACTGTCTGGGCTTGAAGAAGAATTAGAAAAGCTAGGACTGCCGTTTAAAACTAACCGCTCTGAGTACACAGTGCAGATTCACGGCTACGGTATGATTATCCTGCGTAGTTATGACCGACCTGAGCGAATCGTTGCCTATGAAGTAGCGCACAGCATTGTAGATGAGCTAGACACTCTGCCTAAAGATAAAGCTGCGCTAGTGTGGCGAAAGATAAGTGAACGTAATCGGCAAAAGTGCAAGCATCCTGCGGGCAATACAATCGGCTGTGTAACTACTCCAGACCAAGGCTACAGCGGGTTCGTGTACCAAAAGTGGGTCAAGTCATTGCAAGATGGCTACGAGGTTATTAAATCGCCTACAATATCTAATCCCTTTTTGCCTGACGGTTATATCCAACAAATAAAAGATAATTATGACCCAGTTTTAGCCGACCTATTCCTTAAAGGCGAGTTTGTTAGTTTATCTGCTAACAAGGTTTACCATTTCTTTGCTAGAGAAAAACACCACGCAGACCGCACGATTACTGACGCTGACAAATTTCTCCATGTCGGAGTTGATTTCAATATTGGTGGATGCTGCGCGATAGTTAGCGTTATAGATGGAAAAGACCCGATTACGGTTGATGAGTTTGTTAGCCATGACACTAGAGATTTCTGTGCGCGTTTATCTAAATATGAGCAGCAAGGTAGGAAAATAACCGTATACCCTGACGCTAGCGGAAAGTCTGGTAGCACTAACGCAACTGGGTCAGATATTGATATAATACGGCAGCACGGTTACGCTGTAGACTGTCCGAATGCGAATCCTATGGTTAGAGACCGTATTAACGCAGTAAACGGATTGCTATCGCACGACCGATGGCTAGTGAATACGGATAACTGTCCAAACTTAACTGACGCTTTAGAATCGCAAGGTTATGTAAAAGGGCAGCCCGAAAAGTTCAGTGAACATCCTGCTATAGACGACTGGGTTGATGCGGCAGGTTATTTTATCAACCGCAAATGGTCGCTGGGCAGACCTGTCGTGGTCACAGATATAGGTATGGCACGATGAGCATAGATTTCAAGAACCCGAAGTATCGGGATAATGTAGACAAGTGGGAATTGGTAAATGATATTTGCGATTCCAACAACCTCAAAAAGTATTTGGTTCAGCTAAACCCTAAAGACGTATCCGTTGAGAATGTAGAGCGCAACTCGCAATTCTTTAAGCGTAGTGTATTCGCCGCAGTCGCAGGATATACAAGTCGTGGATTCGTAGGTAAAGCGTTCACCAAACCGCCAACACTAGAAGTCCCTGAAGAGCTTGAGTATGTATCTACGGATATAAACGGCGCAGGTGCATCTATCTATCAACAATCTCAGGAAGTAATGCGTGACGTTATCCGTGTTGGTCGTTCTGGTTTATTGGTAGATTTCCCAACTACAGAAGGCGAAGTATCACGCGCTGATATTCTTAACGGAAACATTTTCGCTACTATCACGCGCTTTGATTGCCGACAGATTATCAACTGGCAGACAGAGCGAGTCGGCTCAAAGGTTATGCCTACTCTTGTCGTATTAACCTCTACGGTTAGCGAGCCAAAGTCTGACGGCTACGAGTTTGAGCTAAAAGAAATATGGATTGAACTGGCGCTTGAAGAAGGCGTTTATGTTCAGAGAGAGTGGCGTAGAAACGACCATAACGAATACTATGTTTACAGCGAGACTATCCCACGCGATGGATTCGGTAACACTTTAGACTATCTGCCTTTTGTTTTCGTTGGTTCA
>FUIF01017655.1_pt1 | contig 28512 bp, 49 predicted proteins | sample 1003461 | NCBI WGS metagenome assembly FUIF01 (sample SAMEA80401918, study PRJEB19352) | marine metagenome
GTGTCGGCTGTACGAAAATAGGTCATTTACCCCACTCCTATTAGATGCCACCAGGGGTGGTGGGGGTGTGGTTGCGTGTGACTATCGCACAGATGTTCGAGTTAGAAGCGCTTGTTTACGCGGTTCTGTTGAGATGGTGGATTGGGTGGTGCGCCGATACCCTGGGGGGGGTATACCCCCTCCCCCTACCCCTAGATTTTTTTGTTGCCTCGGCTTTGATTGCAAAATGAGTGAGTGATGGCTAGGGGTGAGTCTGGGTTTCCTGCATCAATGTGATCTGCTTGACCTGTACCTGGTGGCACTACCTCCCCACACAGGTAGCAGATACCCCCCTGGGTTTTCAACATTGCGCGTTTCTTTTTGTATTCAGCGTTGTATAGGGTGGCCTTTTTCATTCTGCGTGCAGGGTCTGCATCGCGTATTCTGTCCCTTGCTCGTTCTTTCTTGAGGTGGCATTGTTTGCAGGTTGCATCAGGTGACAGTACGCCACACTGGATGCAGGGTTTCTGGAACTTCACCAGTTGTTCTGCCTACGCCTGGTCAGTGACCATGACCCTTGTGTGAAGTCACCCTCGCGTTGTTTGCGTTCATAGTAGGCGCGGTTGTCTGGGAAGGTGCGGTTGTTTGCGAAACGGTATGCGCTGTCTGAGTGGATGGTGCTGCTGTTGTCGTGTCCTGTGTGTATGTCGAGGAGGGTGATGGGGATTCCATTGTGTTCTACCCTGCGCTGGTAATCGTTGTCCTCACAGAACGCTGGATAGATACCCTCATCAAACAGACCTATCTTCTCCACAACCTTTTCCCCCACACAGAAGGCGTGCCAGTAAGGGAAGCTACTAACCAGGGTGAGCTCTGAGGGTGAAGCCCATGCGAGTTTCTCCAACTGTCCAGGTTCAAACCACATGTCATTGCTTGCGAAAGTCCAACGGTTGTCCATAGGGAATAGTTTGATGCCGAGATTCCAGGACCCTGCAACACCAAGGTTCGATGGCATAGGCAGGTAGGTTGTCATGTCCACACAGGCTGGCACATGCACTTCCAGATCCTCCTCTACCTGGCTTGCACCGTTGTCAATGATGAGCAAATGGGCAATGGGGTAGTCAATGCTTTGCAGCATGCGCTCTAGCAAGTCATAACGGTTCAGGACAGGGATGATGAGGTTAGGGATCATGACACACCTGCGAACTTGTGGCCTTCGAGGTTGAGGTTTATAAATGGGTTGAGAGAGTGGATTTTCACTGGATACTCTCCCTCCAGGTATTGCTTCATGTACTGGTGGTGTCTGTCGTATAGTTGCCAGAGTGTGTGACCGTTCTGCACCTGATAATCGTTCACGCGGTCTTTGCCGTCTATCTGTCCACAGTCAGCACCTACGAGCATGATGAAGTCAGCGCCGAGGTGTGCTGCAAGGTGCATTGCCCCATGCAGGCTGGATGAACCGTAAGCAACCTTCCCCTGACTAGGTTTGTGGGTTGTGAGGGGATTCCATGAGGATCCTGGTGGTCTGTCATAGTCAGTAGGTGCGAGCACGAGCCCTTGAGGTTGCTCACCCTGCCATGTGTCGTAACTGAGTGTGTCTCGCTCAATCGTCACCACAGCACCACCATCACCCAGGAGGTCTCTTGCGTTTGCGTGATAGTGAGTGAAAGCGTAGTGGGGTTTCACGCCTAGAGCTCTCGCACTGAAGTTAGTGGTGATTGTTACTTTGTCCTGAAAGAACTCAGGGCTAATGAAGTTGAGGGAAGGTCCTGAGCCGAGCACCCACAGGGTCTCACACTCATGCAATCCTTCTAACTCATCCCAGGTCATTAGAAACCCCTGTCAAAGTTCACCCACTCATAAATGACATTGAGGAAGTCCCTAATGTTCATATCTTGGAGGCGCTCAAAGTCTTTCTCGCTAAATGCCATCTCAGCTGCATCGAACAGCAACAGGAGATCTGACCCATCCTGATCTAGTTGTGCCTGTTTCAAATCCATGAGGAGTTTCACAGGGAGTGTGAAAAAGTTGCGTGCTGTTGCCCTGAAGTCCCCTGACACAACCTCTACAGGTGGCAGATCCTCGGAATACCTGGAGTGGAGTACTCTGTCAAACTCGAACTCATCACTCATAGTAAGTCCACTCTACCCCTGAAGGGCACACCCTTCTCTAGCTCGAAACAAGTGAGTGCTGTTGTACTGTCACCGCCTGCACCGTTCATCCTGGTAAACCAGTCAGAGCCGTTATCCATTGTGGAGGCTTGTACCCACCATCTCTCACGCCCCTCAGTGCCAGCAAACTGTTCTACGCGGTGATGATGAAAGTGGCCTGTGACCATAAGAGTGGCTGCGGAAAGATAAGAGCTCGCAAACACAGCCTTAGACCAGAAACCCTGGAAAGCGTCAGGGCGTGCAACCTGATGTCCATGAATCGCCCCCAGCACATGCGAGCCGTCATCGAACACATCAAACGCAAACCCCTCATCATGAGGGTGAGGGATAAGCCAGCGTTCCACAGAAAGCCCCACCTCAGTAGCAAGCCTTCTCAACTGTTGCAGGATGACAATGCCCCAATCATCCACACCAGGTCTACCCACAGCTGCCTTATTCACCCTGAATTGGCAATGGTTAGATGCCACACTGCCGTAAGTCACTGGAGCGTATTTAGATGCCATTTTCAGCAGATCCCACAGGAGCGCTGAGGCTAGGTCTACCTGTTGCATAGGACTGAGCGTATTTGTGATGAGCTGGTCCATGTCAGCCTTATTGTTTACACCCTCCACAACATCCCCCATGTCAAGAATCACTATCTGGTCATAGTTACCTGTTTTCAGCTTCGCCTCTACGCGCTCATACGCTGCATGAATACGCTGAATAGACTCCTCATGACCTCCCCTGGAGCCTCCCTTACCAATCTGGAAGTCTGCAGGGCAAATCACTAGGGCACGATCAGAGCGCTTTACCTTAGGTGTCTTAGGTTTAGTGCGCTTAGCTTGAGCGTACAGAGTGGGCAGGTCAAAGTCAGTGACTTTCTTGCGAAAGTGAAACCTGTACGCGGTAAGCCACAACCCATCCCAGCGTTGCCATTGAGAGGTGCGAGGTGTCCCCACAATCTCATACTCATCAGGTGAGTAGCCTCGCTCAGCAAGGAACTCATCAAAGTTAGGAGGCTCAGTGAGACCCTCAGTTGTCGCTGTGCCCTCGTTACCGTCAAACTCCAAAGACGGTCTGAAACCTTGAGGAGGCTCAACCTTTTTCGCTGGCTCTAAGTTCTCTAGCACGAGCACTCTTTCCTGCGGTGCTTCCTAATCGCCTTCTCACTGATATACACACCACGCCTGGTCAGCTCGGCAGCCAAACCATTGTTAGACCATTCAGCGAGGTTAGCAATAGCGTTCATGAAGATTATGCTGTCATTCTCATCGAGCTCCTGAGCAACATCACGCACCTTGCAAGGGAACACTTTTACTGGAGGAGTCAAATCTTCGAGCATGAACATTCCACCTTTCATTGAGACTACAGAAAGTCTAACCCCTCACCTACGACAATGGGAGTTATTTTGATGGTTGCGCCAGGTTCTCGCGTGTCTGCATAACACTTAGTGGCAGTGAGTTTCACCATCTGCCCATCATCATCCCATACACCTGCATCAGTGAGCCCATCCAAACTTCTAACCAATTTGTCAAGATCCGGCGGTTTGATAGGCCAAGGTCTCGCGCTCACAGTCACAGTGGAAGGGCGCTCAAGATAGAAAGTCACATCCACCTCAACAGGACCAGACACCTTCTTCCAGCCTTGCTCATCTATGGCGATCAATGCAGCCTCTGTCAGGGCTTTCCTCCATGCAGGGAGATACTTTGAGGCTTCGATGAACCTGCCACCCTGAGCCCTGTTGCCCCCCACATAGCGTTTAGAGCCCTGTGGAGCCGGTCTACCGTAAACATCAAAAGTTAGGCTCACCTAACTAGTTTACTTGCGAGGCTTTACCAGGTTTAGGAAAGCAAGGATATACAGGAGCGCTGAGGCAACATACCCAAACGCCTGCAGAATCCCATCAGCCTCCATGCTCAGCAGAAAGTACAAACTAGCGAGCGCAGCCAACACCGCGAAACCAGACCACCGCATTAGAACGGTGCTCCCTGATCGATAGGCTCAGCCTGTCCAGGTTGCGCTGTAGGCCAAGTCTCCAAAATCGCTGCCTCATTCCGCTTATCAGAAGCGATAACAATGCTCTCAGCACGCACCTTCACAGCCGAGCCAGTAGAACCGTCACGCTTCTGGAAAGTGCTAGTGCCAGTGATACGGCCTTTCACCGTAACCTGCTTCACACCCTCCAGGGCTTGCTTCCCATCAGTGGTCACATCGTAAACAGTCTTATCCACTGTCTCCCAATCCCCCTGATGGTTTTTCTTACGCACATCCACGCCCACCTTCAACGCTGTTCCCCAATCAAACTCGCGCACATCATTCAGCCAGCCGGTCAGCTCAATCAGAGCCTCATTCTTTACCATTACTTTCCCTTTCTATTTCAGGACACACCTTCACATGTGTCGTGTACCAGTAAGCATCAGCCTCAGAGTACGAAAAATCCGCATAAGCAGCACCACACCCAAAAGGACACCAACTACTTTTCATCCCAAGTCCTCTCTATATGTGAAGGGTTCACACAATCAGTATGCCCACAACGCCTGACACCAGGCAACACAACCCTGCCATCATCATCCATAGGGGTGACATCATCGGCAGCAAACCCACCATGCCAAGGGAGACATTTCCCTTTTCTGGTGTGGACAGTTTGGACTTTCTTAGCTCGACAGGAGGCACAGAGAATAGTTTTCTGCCTCGAACTAGAGAGCTCCCACTCGAAACCGCAGCGCTCACACTGAATCACGCCCATCTAGGCTACGCAACGCAATCTCAATAAGCTCATCTGGGAAATTGTACTCTTTGCCGCGCTTACTTGCAGAAATGCGCTCCCTGCGGAGTTTCTCCTTCGCGCGCCATTTCTCACCCAGCTCATCCAAGTGCCCATCAAGGTCACGCATTTTCTTGGCAGCCTCAAACTGCTCTACCCTTTTCTGGTGTGCAGCCATGAGCTCTTTGTGCTGTCTGCCTCGGAAGCGTTCCTGCTCTAGGGTGTCCAGATCGATACCCAGCATGTTTGCATCAAAGTCTTTGATAGCGGTTCTTACATTCATCACAGCAGTTTCATCCTCTCAATCGGAATCTCAAACACAGGCTCCACATCATGCTGCCCAGGACCCCATCTATCCTTCTCCCCACCCACACCCAACCACTCCTCACGCACATCAGCAACATCAATGTAACGAGTAACCCCATCAGACCAACGCACCACAAACACAGAGCGTGCAGTGTAACTATGGGCAGTGAGGTGATGGAACTTTCTATCACGATTCATAAACACAGTGGGGTACTGCGTGCTCGTGCAGTTGCGGTGCTTCACCTCAACCCACGCAACCAAGGTGTGATCACGCTCAGCGAAAAAGTCCACATGGTAGAACATGGGCAGGTGGTGGAGTTTGCAATTCCACGCCTTCTCCAGATCAGCCCTTAGGAGTTCCTCACGCGCCATATACTCTGGGGTGTTGCGATCATCAGGAATCTGCTCAGGCTCAGACATTCAGGCTCTCCAAAATCTCAGCACCAAGCTCATAGGGAACCATAGAGCGCAACTTTGCCCCATCACGCCCCTGTGTCCCAGTCTTAGCACCACGCGGTGCAGCCTCGTGACATGGCGCACCATTCTTACAGGCAGAGCGAGGAAGCCAAGCATTTAGGTTTGTCCAGAGATCAGTGGGCTTCATTCTGGTATCACCATATTGGCAATAGGTGACAGTCCAGCGAGTCAAGCCATCGAGGATAGGGAGCTTCCTGAGCATCCCCCTGGGGTTCTCAATCACAAACCCAAGCCTAGGGTTCAAATCCTCACAAAGCTTCCTAGTGTAAGCAACTAACTCCATCGCCTTCTCAGCTGCTTCAGTCTTTGGCTTAGCAGTTTCATGCCAGTGATGTCCGATGGAGGCAACACTGAAAGCGGTGCATGGAGGAGAAGCCCAGACAAAATCAGGCTGACCATAGCGAGCAATCAAATCTTCAGCGGTCAGCTCGAACACATCAGCGAACACTGTGACATCAAACTGGAAGTCATTATCAAAACTGATAACAGTGTGCCCTGCATCCTCAAACGCTTGAGTCGAGGACCGAGTGCCAGCAAAGAAATCAAAGACTAGCAAGCCCTTATTCCCAGCTTCTACCGTTGTCAATGAACCAGGTAGCAAGCGAAATGGCTTTCTTGTACTCGCGTGTGGTGGCCTCAGAGAAGTCAATCAGTGCCTCTGTCAGGAGGACCTCATGAATCTCCTCAGCCTTCTCAATGCTGACCTTAGCTAGTTTGCTGATGTGTTGTGTGTTAGCCATTAGTGGCTCCTCTCTCTTGATGTCTCTAATGTATACCAATACACACGACAGCGCAAGCACATTCGCAAACTTTTTTTAGACATTATTTACACCCAAACTCCCCATCCCTACACTCCCAATGCTCACCCTGATCATGCAAAGCCTTCACCCACGCACGCGCCTCAGGAATATCCGCAGCAGGCTTCACCTCCTGCTTATGAATCACAGTCCGAGGCTTCTCCCACTTAGAAGCGTTCCTACACCAAGTCCTAAACGCCCTCTGCACATCCTTGAACACAGACCCCTTAGCAATGTGGAAGTCAACGAAAGCCTCTACCTCATTAGCAATAATCAGAGTGGGCCACTTCTGTTCACATTCAGCTCTGAAAGTATCAGAGGGTTGCCAGTCCTCAGGGACAGCTTGAGCTCTTTTGGTCTTTGTTTCAATATAGTTATCTGGTTCTAGTTCAGTGGTTCTAGTTACCTCATCAGGGGTGATGACATCTGTACTCACCGGTGATGACACCTTGTCCTCAGCCATGATGACACCCTCAGGAGGATCCACCAGCACTGTGTAAAGCACAGAATTGTAAGCCCTATGTTTCTTCTCAATAGCCTTAGCATCCACAAGCTCCATCACAGCGCGATCAACAGAAGCCTTCGAGCAGCGCAACCGCGTTGCCAGAGTCTCGCGTGAAGGGAACGCTTTGTGAGTGTTGTTGTCTGCATATCTCGCAAGAACCGCGTAGAGCTTGAACGCCCTGTCAGATATGTCTAGGTTGATGACCCACTCATCTACGATTGCGAAGCGCCTAGAGATGTTTATTTTGTTGCCCATTGTTATCCATATCTACCGGCTCCTCCAGTAGAATGGATTTGCCGGTGCTCATATCACCGGTATTTATGTGAGGGTCAGGGTGCGAGCTCTGGCCCTCACTCTATTGTACTCCTCAGAACGCCTGGTCTTTCCAGTGAGCTTCCACCTTAGTCCCATCAGGCAGAAGATACCACCAGCCACCCATACGATCAAAGACAGGGTGCTCAAGTTTCTCCCACACAGGAAGTTTGTGCCCCCACCCACGAGCTGAGGCAGCAAGCTCAGCGTTAGACTCCATGTCCCCATTCCACCTGGCACACACCATCATCAAGTTATCTGGGATGTCGAGCAATTTGGACCCACCCATGCCCCTGTTTATTCTGTGATGAGGCACAAGGTCCTCCTCCACACCGCAATGCCAGCAGTGCGAGTCTCGCGCCTGCACGAGCTTCAGAACTTTTTTAGGGATAGCCATAAACACACTTTATACTTAGTGAGGGTCTGGATGGTTTCGACTTCCTCGGAAACCGCGCAAGCGACTGAGGGAGGACCTGGGTTCGACTCCCAGCAGATCCACTACAGTTTCATCTCAGCCTGAAGAATCTTCGCAGCAGTAGCAAGCGCCATCAGCTCAGACTCAATAGAACGCATCTTTGTCCTAATACGGTTCACCTTAGCCTTAGCAAGGTCACGCTCAAACCGCGCATCAGCACACGCTAGTTTCGCTGTAGCCTGCCTCTCAGCCACACTCCCAGAAGCGCTCAGAAACTCCTGAGCCTCACACCTATCCAGAGCACTCTCACACTCAGCCAAATCAGTCTCAGCCTCATAGAGCGCCTCAACACCTTTACGATTAGTCTGAGTAAGCTCGACTAGATCCTTCGCTATTTGTGATGGAATCACAAACACTCACCAACCTTCTGCACAACTCACCCCTCCAAAACTCACTTAGCAGCAGATCGTTTGCCCTTTGAGCCTCCAGGTACGCTTGGCTCAGTTCGCTCACTGACGCCAGCAGAGGAGAGTGCGGTTGCATGAGCTTTCAATTTCTCCAGAATCTCTGGTGCTGCACCCTGTTTGGATGCTTCAGCCCATAGTACTCTCAACTGGTCCACATTCTGTAGTTTCTCAGCCTCAGCAAGCCAGTCTATTTTCTTGGATTGTTCCTCGAAGCGTGCAACCTTCTCCATCTCCTCACGAGTAGTGCGCTTATTGCCTGAATAGCCTGCGTTAGCCAAGGCACGCCCTATCGCTGAGGTTTCACAGTTCTCCAAAGCCGAGGACTGGTTAGCCATCCCAGTACCATCAATCTCGAAAGCGTGCCCTGTCGCTTTAGGGCAACCCCTATCCACATCCTCACCACTGAGGAACACCAGGGCCTTGACCACCCAAATCTTCTCAGCACGATACTCAGGGATAGTTTCGTTCTCTGTCAGAATCCTGCCATCAGGATTGTCAGCATAGAAACGCTTGAGCCTTTCCTCCACCGTCTCATAATCAGCCAGATTGAACCTTGCCATCTTTCCACCTTTCATCATTCACATAATCAGTAATCATCTTGCCAGCGAGCACTGACACGCTCACCTGCTGCGCCTTAGCGACAGCAGCAAGCTTCTGATACAACTCATCAGGGAGTTGCACAGTCACGATCACCTGCACGCTCACTTGCGCTTTACCTTTTGTGCAAGAATCTTGCTCTCCAGTTTGTAGTAATCCTTCCAAAGGTCCTGCTTAGGTGTGGCACGCAAATCCGCCACATACTTATCAGCAACCCTCAACAAGTTCACATCTTTCCTATCCAAGGTGTATCCTTCCCCATAGCCTCTCAGCGGTTGCCTTGAGGTCATCTATCATCTGCTCATCACGATAAACCCACTGAGTCTCAGGTTCAAACCAGGCAGGCGCAAACACACCATCCACATCAATCCTGAGCATCCACACAAACAAGCATTTATCAGCCCCAGTCACATGAAGCTGCCACTGCATCTGCCTCCGATACTGCAAAGGTATTGACTTCCAATCCTGCCCTGTGGTCTTTATCTCAGCAATCACAGTGTGATCGAGCGACAACCCATCAGGGGTAGCCAAATGCCAAGGCGTGTCAGCGTTAGCCAGCAACCAATCATTAGGGAGGATCCCATGCTTCTCATGCACAAACCTTGCCAGCACAGGTTCCATTTCCCTACCAAAAGCCATGTAAGGGTTATCCTGCTCCACAAACTCCTCATGCAAATCCCTCACACACTGCTCAAACCCTGCAGGTGTCGAAGCCTTAGCAACCTGTGTAGCAGTCACACCCTCCCTACGCGAGCGCAACCAATCAGCAGGAAACAACCCTTTAGAAGCAATGAACTGGTTAGGACCCAGCATGGTGCATCCTGTTCCACCTGTCGTAAGCAATCTGCAAGGCCTCATCAATAACAGCCTGAGCCTCACGCTGTTTGGCTGCCTGGAGCTCATCAAAAGCTTTCTTCCAGATAGCACCATTGTCCGAGTAAGCCGAGATCCACTCCTGCATAATCAAATCAGCGAGCTTCTCAGCTTCACTACGCTGTTCCATTTTCATCCACCTTTCTACTAACCTTGACTATATGAGCGACCACAGACACACATACTCACACCTGATGTCTGAGGTAGACCGGATTGGCAGGACACCCTGCATGGACTGTCCTGAGGTGTTCTTCCCAGAGGACTTCCCTGACAAACACACCAGGGAGTACGCCATCAAACTTGCACGCAAACTCTGTGACTCCTGCCCCATCAAAGATGCCTGTTTCACTTACGCCACAGAACAGGATGAGCGTTATGGGGTGTGGGCTGGGACACTCCCTGCCGAGCGTTAGCCATCCTCAGGTTCCTGCTCTAAAGGCTGGTAAGCGTTGAGTTCATTCAGGCTACGCCTCAACATTTGCGCCTGAGTGAGCGTGAGATACAAAGTCCCAGGTTCCCCCACCTGCCACACATCATCAATAAGCCTGACAATAACCTCACGCCCATCCACCTCAAAATCCATCATGACTTCACAACCTCAATCTCAATAGTGGACCGCAACCATTTAGCTGCAGTCCTCACCGGCACATCAAACATGTCAGCAATCTCACTAGTGTTCATGCCGAGGTACTGCAACCGCTTAGCACGCATCTGACAGCGAGCCTGCAACTGCGAGGCAACCATGATCGCGTAATTCAGTTCATGGTTGAGAGCGCGTGTCTCCTCCCTGGTCAAAACATGAAGCCTCTGCTCCTCATTCTGATCAGACAGTTCACGCACCATGTCAGGGGTTATCTCATCCAGTTTCACCTTCATGACAAACCCTTCACTCTGAGCATTGCAAGGCCAGAGATGATAGCCATACCAGCCATCACATAAGCATCAGTGTGCCTACCAATGAGCGCACACAGGACACCTACTGTTATGAACGCAAGCCCTGTTCTCATAACGCCACCACCAAGAGTGCAACACCTGTCAAAAGTGCAACACCAATCAAGCCGATAACGAGAGCGCAGCGGTAAGTGACACGCTTAGGTTCCCTCAGGTCCCTACGCCTCACCAGGGGTTCCTGCAAAGCCACATGCTCGCTTGCAGGCTTAGGAGCAAACCGTGTGTTATCCCACACAGTCAAAGCCTTAGTGAAGAACGCATCATCAGTGAGGATTGCCCTCATCAGTTCTGCAGGGAGTTTGTCAAAGTGTGCTCGATACCACGCCACAGTGTCAGCGAGCTCCTCATTCTGTGAGGTCATTGCCAGATCCATTGCTTCCTGGAACTGTGCATCTATCTGTTTCATTGCACCCATTTTGTTTCCACCTTCCGTTTGGGTTACTCAGGAGTGTACACAGGTACTCAGAAAATATGCAACACATTTATCCCTCGGCGTGTATAGTGGTGCTCATGATGATTCCAGGGAACTACGATTTAGCCGATCAGACACTAGAGCAACTAGCTGACCTCAGAGCATGGCAGCTCGCTCGTGTAGAAAAGGTCACAGCAGAGCTCAGAAGCCGTGTCAGGGACCAATACCGCGAAGGGACAAAGCTAAGCACCCTAGCGAAAAAAGCAGGCGTCACAAGGCGCACAGTCTATTCCTGGCTCAGCGAATAGAAGAACCCCCCAGCAGGTGGAAGAAGCTGAGGGGTTCTATCAAGAGAGGCATGATGCCTACTCAAAGTGTATCACTGGCAAGAGTCACACTGTAGCAAATCCATAGGATCTACAGGGACCTCAAACCCCTCAACCCTGTCAATGTTCTCAAACAAATCAATGTCAGCCATTACTCTGCACCTTTGTCATACTGAAGCACAGAGGTCAGCAAAGACATGAGCCCTGCCAAACCAGACACAGACAGAATCTGCACAACATCTAAATCCAAGATGCCGATAACACCAGAAGCTGTAATCACAGCAAGCGCACTCTGCGCCACAGTCTTGACTGCACGCTCACCAGCGTAAGCCCAATACTTATTCCACTTCTCCATCAGGGTTCCTCCTCTTCTGCAGTGCATCATCAGCAACTGCTCCTCCAATATAAGACCCCAAAACTAGGGTGATGAGAGCCACCCCACCAGTTATCAGGTCCACTGCCCCCATCCTATCGCCCCACACCGCTAGGGCACCGAGAGCAATCATGACAGCGCCGATAACCCAGGAGGCTGCAACATAGCGCCTGCGAATCTTCCAGTTAGGGTTAGACCTCACGCGGTCATCACCGCAATGATGGGACTCATGACAGCTGCGAGGAAACCAAATCCACCAATCGCCTGCCACATCCTCATTTCGAGTTTCCGAATCCTGAGTTCGTGGTCCTCAATCTTGTCTTCAGAGTCAGGCAGGGAGTTAGCAATTTTCTCCAGCAGTCTGCCCTGCCGTTGAACTTCAGCATAAATATCGCGCATTGACACCTTCACGCCAGCTGTTTCCATGTTGTCCTCAGGCATCAGATAAGCCCCTGATTCAGTTGCCTCTGTAGTGCTGAGATTGTAAGCCTGCCCCACACACCGTCAGCCTTGACTCCGAGCTTCTCCTGCACGGCACGCCTCGTGATTGGACCAATCCGGCCATCCTGTTTCACACCAGCCCACGCCTGCACAGCCCTGTAAGTCATCACCCCAGGCCTACCATCAGGCACACCCTTATAGAAGCCCTTATCTTTCAGCGCTGTCTGCCACGCTTTCCAAGTGTTCCTGCCCAGTTTCCCATCCACCTTGAGCGCTGCAGGGACCACAGAGGGAGCACCCTGGAGGAATGGCACAGGATCCATCGTGTCACCCCAGCGCCTCGATTTCCGAACCTCCCAATGCAAGTGAGGACCAGTAGAAGCCCCAGTGTTACCGCTATGGGCAATCACCTCACCATGCTCCACTAGTGTCCCCTCCAACAAGTGCGAGGCTTTCTGCAGGTGATAGTAAACAGTAAACACATCATCAGCGTGCTTCACGATGAGAGTGTTCCCACCGGAAGCCCCAGACCCTCGATGCACAATCACACCATCAGCAGGAGCCCTCAACTCTGTCCCCACAGGCAACGCAACATCCACCCCATGATGAAACTTCCGCTTCCCAGTAATAGGGTGACGCCTCCACCCATAAGGGCTTCGAGCATTGATGTTGTATCCCTCAGGCCAGGGCTGTGAGAGCTTCATAGGTTACGCCTCTACCCATGCACCAGCTTGCTCATCCCAAACCCAGTCACCCTCAGTGGGGCGCTCGACGGGTGCTTCCCATAAACAAGTGTCCTCATTCAGAACCCAAGAATCGAAAGGCTTAGGCGGAATGAACGCATCACGCGCCTCATCATAAGTAAAACCGATGCCAGCGTAATTTTTGCGGATATTAGCGTTGTACGAAGTCTGGATCCAAGTCCCACCCAGGTTGTCAAGAAGCCACTGATAACCCTCATCCGGTTCATCATTGTTGCCGACTGTTACGCGAAGAACAACACCATTTTCGTCAATCTCTGCCCAGTGTGCCATTAGACCTTTGTCCTCACAATCACGATTCCTGAACCTCCGGCTTTGCCAGGTTCGCCTCCACCGCCACCGCCTCCGGTGTTGATTGTTCCAGCCGTTGCTGTGTCAGCGTTGTTCTGCCCACCCTGACCGCCACCTCCGTCACCACCTGGGAGTGAGCCGGAACCTCCGCCTCCGCCACCGCCCCCGTAGTAGGTTGCGGAGTTTGTGATGCTGGATTCAAACCCGTCGCCACCGTATCCCTGCCCATCGGTTCCACCGTTCTCGCCGGCTCCACCGCCGCCGCCAGCAATGCTAGAAGCCCATTTATCGCCTGGGAAACCTTGCCCCGTAACGCTCAGTAAACCTGACCCTCCAATGCCAGTGTCGGTGCGACCCCCTCCGCCACCACATCCGCCCTCTCCGCCGTCGGTGTTCCTGGTAGCGCCATATCCTCCGCCTTTGGCGACAAACGCGGTACCAATACTGGAATCCACGCCGTTCGTTCCATCTCCGTATGGCCCACTCCCAGCCGACCCACCTCCACCAATAGTGACCGCGTGAGCGTCAGCAGTGATTATCTGAATTGCTTCAGAGCGCAAGACGCCTCCGCCTCCGCCACCCCCACCCTGACCGAGGGCGTCCGTTCCGCCACCGCCACCACCGGCAACGACAATGAACTCAATGCGACCCTCACTTGTGACGGTCAGAGTGCTGTTACTCGTGAAAGTGAAATAAGCCCAATCACCATCACCATCAGTGTAGGTTCCAGTGGGTGTGTTAGAAATTGTTGCCCAGGGTGTTTCAGTGGAAAGAGCAGTCCAAGCTGAACCGTCATAGAACTCCACAGAATCGCTGTCAGCAAGATAACTGAACTGCCCCTCAACAGGTGTCCCAATCGCAGACCCACGCGCAGCAGTCCCAGCAAACACCAACATCCCCTGCATCAGGTAATCATTGATTTCATCCTGATCGAGGGTTTCCCCTGCCACGAACTCTTTGTAACCGCCTGCAGCCATTAGAAGTCCTGCCAATCTGTGCCGTCAAAATATGTCAATGTGTCAGTGTCTTTCAAAAACGCAAACATCCCCTCAGAAGGTGAAGGCAACGCTGTTCCCCTCGCAGCTGTCCCAGCGAACACCATAATCTGTTGCTCCATCATGAATGTGTTTACTTCCGAGGCGAGAAGTACACTACCGTTCTGAAAAAGCTTGAACCCAGCACCAGCCAAAATCCATGCCTCCTAGAAACCAAGAACGCCAGGAGCGTTCTCCCCTATTGTACCGAACTCTGAGTCACCAATAACAAAGAGAGAGGTTTGCAGGGAGCCCACACCAATAGTCATGATGTGCTCATCAGCACTCACACTATGACCGATGTTTATCACCAGACCGTAACGCTCAATCGCTGAGCCCACACTGTTAGGGGTGAACTTCACCTGGATAACACTGCCCATGTCCAGGGCAAACATTTCAGCCTTCTGAGCAGAGGAAAGGTTGCTCATGTCCACAGCGAGGCGAGCAAACCTATACTCAGGCTCATCGTAACGACCCACCAGAAAATCAGCGTAATCCTCCACCTGAGTCTGTGTAGAAAGCAAAGTCTGCACATCGCGTTCCAGGATCCCATAGCGAGTCTGAGACAGCGCACCATTAGCTGTGGCAGTCCCAAAGCCTGAAGTCACTGTTATCTGGTTATACAGTTGCTCAGTGCCATACTCCACCAAAGCCGGTGCAAACGGAATCCCAGAACCGTCATCAGCAAACACAGTCACACTGTCAGTAGTGGGTGTCGAGAGCCGGTCTCTGAAAGCCACCCTGCCCTCTTTGTCAATGAACAGGAGCCCACCCTCAGACAGCTCCACCTTCTGCAAATAGTTGAGCACATTCCCCTCGAACACATCAGCACCCAGAGTGGAAGCCCCTGTGTCAATGTCACGATCATCCACAGGCCAATCCACAGAAGCCTGTGACAACACCGCGCTCACACGCTCCCCAGAGGATTGCACGCTCGCAGTCCCAGGAGTGAGCACCTGTTGTGCAAGGAAAGTGAAAGCATCAGCAGCCTCAAGCGCTGCAATAGATTGCCCTGAAGGGTCATAGCCAAGATTCCAGTCAGTGACCTTCCCCACATACTGTGCTGTACCGTCAGCGAGCACACGCACATCACGCCTCGGCACAATGTCACCGTAGAAGGGTGAGGAGGTGTAGAGAGGGTCAAACGCCCTGTCAGTGTTATTGAACTCCACACTCAAAGATCCGGCGTTGAACCTGTCTAGGTCCCTGTTCTTACCGCGAGCAATACTGATAGACCGCACACGCGAAGTCACATCCTCGAACTCCACACCACCGATAGTGAACTCTGTGGATCCGATAACACCAGCAATAGGGTCATCAAGGGTGAAAGCTTTGCTAAGCCCTAGCTCTACTGTGACAGCCATTACGCCCTCGCAAACACAGGACCAGAGGTGCGCTCATACCGTTTGATAGCGGTAACAATCTGCTCACCAATCTGAGCACCATTAGCACCCATCCCAGCGTTCACAGTGATACTGATTTTCGCACCCCCACCCATCTGGTTATTGGGGATGATAGTGCCAGATCGCCCAGGCACAAACAGCTCAGGTCCCATCTCACCCACAACATAAGGGCTACCACCAGACACAGGACCACCAATAGCCCTACCAGGGATACGCACAGCCTGAAGCTTCTGAAGCTCAGCACCTAGCACCGCGTTCCTGATTGCCTCACCAATACCAGCGCCAAACCCAAATGGTCCAATACCGCTAACATCCTCAAACAGTTGAGAGAGTTGCTCGGCAGTAGTGATTCCACCTTTACCCTGGAGCAGATTGATGGTGTCATTGATGATACCTAGGGCAGTACCAATGTTCTCCAGGTTTCGCCCTAACTGTCCTAGACCATTCAGGATGCTCTCTTTGGTCAAGTCTGCGAGGAAACGCCCCACATCTGACTCCACAAACCTGTTTGCTTCAAAAGCGATAACACCAAATCCTGCAGAGATAGTAGCCATGCCCTCTTGGAAACGCTCATCCTCAAAGATTTCCTTTACAGCAGGCAGAACCTTCTCACCCAGTAGCTCCTCGATACCGCCTACGATTTTGTCAATAGAGTCAAAGATCGCAATGAAGCCCTGCTCAATGGGCTCTTTGTTCTCATTCATCCATTCAGAGAAGTCCTCCAGCCGAGGATTGATGTGCTCAAGTAGCGCATCACCAATAGGGATAAGGCTTTCTTTAGCCGTCTCCATCGCCACAGCAAACTTATTCTCAGCAGTATCCTGGACAATGCCCAGCGCCTCCTCAATAATGCCAAGACCGTCATTCATCTCGCCAAAGACCATCACATTGTCCTCGACATTTGAACCCATCAAGTCCAGGACACCGGCCAAGGCGCGGATGTTTCCAAACACTTCAGTAGTGGCAGTGATGTTTCCGTCAAACTCTTCCGTCAAAGTTTGTAATACTGATAAGAGGCCTTCACCGCTAAGCTGTTCCTGCAAACCTTCTGCAGACAACCCCATCTCTGCTAAAGCATCTTCCGCTTCCTTTGTGGGAGAAGCGATAGTTGCCAAAATCTGTCGTAGCTGTGTGGTAGCAGTGAAAGCATCAGTACCTGTACGAGACATACCGGCAATCGCAGCAGCGACATCATTGAAAGAAACATCCATGGCAGATGCGATAGGCAACACTTTGCCCATAGCCCCAGCGAGCTCAGCCGGTTCTAACTTTCCAAGTCGAACAGCCTCAGCCAGAATATCTACTGCTTCAGCACCACCTAGTTGTGCCTCACCGTAGGCGTTCACAGCCGAGGTTGCAAGATCCGCAATGGTCTTAGTGTCACCCAAACCAATAGCAGCACCCTTCAGAGATGCCTCTAGGACCTCTGTAGCACCAGCACCACGCAAACCAGCCGAGGTGATAAAGAACAAAGCCTCAGCTGCCTCGTTAGCGCTGATACCAAACTGAGGACCAAGCTTTCTCGCTGCCTCCTCAAGTTCCCCAATCTCATCAGCGGTAACACCTACCAAACCCTGAATCTTGGCAAAGCTAGACTCGAACTGTGAAGCCTCACGCACACTAGCGACACCCACAGCAGCGATAGCACCGGCAGCAATCCTGCCCACATCTACTGCAAAGTTCTGGAAGTTAGCAAGAGCGCGAGTAGCGTTATTGAGCCCCTTACCATCAAACTTTGTTACGAGGGGAATAAAGATAGCCATTACAGTCCTGCCTTACGCATTGCTAGTTCTCTGCTCGCATCTCTCATAAACTTCTTGATCGCTCTCTCCCCAAGACCCTCAATTTGTGAATAACGCTTGACAGCCGAATCATAGACAAAGAATCCACCGCGCCCCCTAATAGGTTTCGCAGCCCTTATGCCCTCATTGAAAGCACGCCCCTGACCATTGATACGGTGCTGAAACCCAGGAATCCCATTGCGCTCATACACTCTTGAGAAGCGTGCCCCTGGCCTCCTAGAGGACCCTGCGAGCTCTGCATAGTCAAAACCAATACCGCCCCCAGCGCGAGTACCACCAGTGAACTTCATAGCCAGCAAGCGTGTAGCACCGCCACGCGCACGCCCAGGTGTGAAAGAAACAGACGATCTAGGTTGCCCTGTCCAACGAGTCACACCGTTCACAGGGTTCCCACCGTTACGCAATCGTGAGCGCACCATTCCAGATAAGGGAGCCTGCTCAGGAACATCACCAGCAATATCCTTAGCCACAGGATTGATAGAGCCACGCATCTCAGCGCGAAGTTTATTTATCGCTTTCCTGTCAAGGTTTCTTAACTCTTTAGTGAGCGTAGCGACACCCTCAACACGCATCTGAGTAGAAAGCAAGGCAGACTCCAATCCTGCCTTCTATTCTATCGCCTACGCTTACGCGGTCTCTGGGCTGCTTTAGCCTTAGCCTCCAACACCTTCTGAATCGTAAACAACATACGAGGGTGCAAGTCAGCGAGATCCTGTGGGCTAATACCAGTCTCCACAGCAATCTGTGCAATAAGCCAGTGAGCTGAGGAATCCCCCAGCCCCTTGATTATTTTGGGGAGCCTGCCTCAACGCCTTCCACAGACTCAACCCACTTAGGGAAAGCATCTTTGGTTTCACCAGTGCGCTTGAGCACATGCCAGCCAAGCCACAACAGGTGTGTGATTTTCATGTCCTGGTTGAGGCGTGACACAGACAGATCGTATTCTGCCTCGAAAGCCACGAGGTCAGCAGCAATGCCAGTGACCTCTTTGGAAGTACCGTCAAGGAAAGTGATTAGGAGCGTAAAGTTCATGCTCCTGATACTACCCTAATTTAGGCAGTACCGCGTGTGATTGCACCATCCACAGGCCAGGTAACATCCATTGTTGCCAGGTCTCCCACATTGCTTGCGAAAGGTGTGCTCTGCACAACCAGCGCGTTGAAGGTGTAGCTGGGATTAGTGGCTGATACTGCACTGCTGGTGGGCTTCACCACGATAGCCACAGTGCCTCCCAGGTTGCTCCAAATGGTGCTGTCTACAGCGCCTGCAGCAAAGTCCTGGTGGAAGCTGAGGGTCACGCTGGAGTCCTGCAAACCGCCAATGTATCGGCGTGCAGAGTCACCAAACGCGGTAATCTCAAGCTGTTCTCTGGAGACATCCAAAGTGACTGCAGCGAGGCTGTCACTGAAGTCAGTGCCCCCAATGGTAATGTCAAAATCAGTAGCTGCGAACTTGGCCACTTTTTCTCCTTATTCCGCGTAAACTATGGCAGAAAACTCAGCTGCCAAGTATTGTTGCTCTCCTAATGTTATCGCACCAATGTTAGTCATCTCCTGCAACCTAACATCAAATGCGTTACCACCCAGAGTCTTATCTGACTGTAGGGCAGCCTTCACACCACCAGCACCAGTGGAGGCGTAAGCGTTCAATCTAGTCTGTGCAGTGCGCTCAGAAACCCTCCCCACAATCACAGTGATCGTGAAAGTGTAGAACACCATCCCACCCTGGAACGCCTGGTCATACTGCACATTGTTCAACTGGACAACAGCGATAGGTGGTGAAGGGTTGTCAGGGAGCTCAGCAGCAGTCCTCAACCCACTTATCGTGGCAAGGTTAGTTGCCAGCCCATCCCTAATATCTGAGATGCTCACGCAAACCTCATCCTTCTGAAGGGCATCAAGAGTTTCTCCACATCAGGATCCACGCGACCCACACGCATCACACCCAAATCTCCAAAGCCCATCACACCAGTAGGGCTGTCGTACCGTTTGAACTGTCTCATCGAGAGAATGATGCACGCCTGTTTCACTGCTGTAGGGACAGAAGCCCAACCCCACACACCATTGATTTGAACTGATGCCTCGTTGCTGTTCACATTGCGTGGCTCGTAAATTGGGAAAAGGTATTGCCCAATAGCGCGTACTTGTGTGTAAGGTGTGCTGATACCTCCAGCCAAACCATTCAGAGGGTTGAGCTGGTAGTCAGTGCTCTCCCAGGTCACATCGAAAACCCCAGAACCGTCACTGTCAGTCTTGAGAGTTGTGATGGATTGCAGGTCATCCACCTCCACACTGAAAACATCTGTGGGCCTGTAAATGCGTGTTGCTGTCGAGCTGGTAAACACACGCTCACACCAGCCGTCAATCTCGCGTGAGGCAGCCTCAATGCTTATCTCAAGCAGGCTGTCATCCACACTGTCTGTAATCCTCAGCGCTGCTTTCACATCGGAAAGAGTCGCGTACCCATCTGTAATCGCCACTAGAAACCTCCAGCTCCTAGTTTACCGCCCACGCTTGCCTACGCTTTGCTCAGATAGTCTTTGAGGAACGGTAGCCAATAATCGCTCCAAACAGTCTCAGTATCGAATTGCAGGGCAAATGACCTAGCCACGCTAGAAGTCCCCCTATCAGCCTCGTACGCCTCCTCAAGGGCTCTTACGAGGTCAGCAAGGATAGGGATTTGATAGAAAGCCTTTTGGGGTTCATCCCAGAAAGGTTGCCCCTCAACTTTGAACCCATCCTCAGCAACCAGGTCAGCGGTAGCAGCCCAGTTAGATCCAATCACTTTTGTGCCACATGCTTGAGCCTCGATGATGGGAACACCAAACCCTTCCCCATAGGTTGCCATCCACACCACATCAGAGGCTGTGTAGATAGCAGCAAGTTCAGCATCTGTGTAACCCACCCTCAGCTCATCCCTGTTTGCGAAAGTCACATTCTTTGCAGGGACACCACAGGACTGCATGAGATGCACCAGGTGGAAGCCACCCACAACAGGGAGAGTGTCAGCGTGGATATACAAGTGTGAGTCAGGGTGTGATTTCAGGTGAATACCGAAACTCAAAAATAATTCTGCATAGCCTTTTCTGTGGACTAGAGAATTTGCCTTATTTGCTAGGACAGCAGTGACCAAGAACACATCATCAGGGATACCCATGAACTCCCTAGTGGGCAAACCTCGAAACTTAGGTGTGGGTTTGAACACATTAGTGTCCACCATGTGAGGTGCATAGGGCGCATCAAACCCTGCACTCGCTAACTGCCTCTGACCATGAGGAGCCATAGCAATAGGTGTCACATTGTCACGCTTCAGAAACTGCTTCACCATAGGAGGCATGGTCACATGATCGAGAGGAACCCAGGACACAATAGGTGTCTCAGTCTCCAGGTCTTTGTAAACCCACACATCGTAGAGAGTGAGGAGGAAGTGAGGCAGGTCTAAATTGTTCTCCCTGTGAGTCTCATGCCACAGATTGATGACATCATCACTGTAAGGTTTCAGCCCTTTAGGATAAACAGGCACATCCCCATACTTAGTCCTGTGCTTCCCAATGTAACCCTCAGTGCCATAGTTAGACAGCACCGCCACATCCAAGCCATGCTGTTTCATCTTCTCCACCAGGAGACCAGCCTGCACACCATACCCTGTAGCCAAACCAGGACTATTACTTACTAGGGACACAACCCCTTTGAGTTTCTCCAAAGCCATGCCCCCACAATAGCGGAAACCCCCACCACTCGCGAGGAATGGCAGGGGTTTCTACTTAGTAGCTAGATGCTTATGCAAGCTCCAGGTACTTGAGGTGGGAACTTCCGTTAGCGACAGCGGCGCCGAGTCTGTAGGTGAAACGGTAGCCGGTGATGTCGTTTGCAAAGTAGGCATCCTGAGACACTGCAACCTGCAGGCCAGTCGTGCTCACCTTGACAGAAGGCCAGTGTCCGAAGAACACAGCCTTTGCACCAGTTGCAATGGAAGCCACTGCAGGGTTCTCGTAAACAGGCATACCCAGGATGGTGGAAGGTCCTCCAACAACAGGGTCAAGGATGTAAACGCCGTTACCATCCTTCAGCTTACGGATTGCACCCAGAGTGGAGCTGTTCACCATGTAACCAGCACCAGGGAGCATACGAGCTGCACCATCCACAGAGAACTGAAGGTCAATCAGCTCATCAGTGGTGATTGCGTTAGTCGTACCAGCGGTAACACCGGATCCTGCAACAGCGGTAACTGCAGCGTGGATGACAGCGTTAGCGCGAGTACCGATAGCGTTACCAGCCTGCTCAGCAATGTTAGCCTCGATGTCGAAGCCAGCATCTGTAATCAGCTCGTTAGCGAGCTTGGTGATGAAGCCCTGTTTGGCCATCTGCAAAAGCAGTGATCCATAAGTGGGGTCGCTTTCATCAATCGCAGAACCGGCAGCCTTCTCAGTAGCAGTGCTGTAAGCGGTCATGACAGGGATGCGAAGGTCCTCACCAGAGTCACGCTGGAACAATTCTGAAGTTTCCAAATAAGGCCCAACGAGACGAGCGAGTGAATACACTCTGTCCAAAAATGCTACAGGGACAGTAGCGGTAGCAGGAACGAGCGTGCGCTGTTCCATAGAGAAGGTGTGGTCACGAACCTCACCCTTAGCCATAGCGCGGAAGATGTCCCCAGCGCCACGAGCTTCCTCAACAGGAGCGAAACCGCGAGAAGCCTCGGCAGCCTCGGCCTTGCGAGCCTCATTGCGCTTGGCAACCTCAAGAGCCTCGTCAGCTCTGCGGATGTCAGCCTCAATGCGCTCAATCTTTTCCAACTCAGCTTGGTCGAGCCCACGCTTATCTGACTCTGCACCATCAATGACCTCGCGGATCTGCATGGTGAGGTTAGCGCGGATCTCTTCCTGAGTCTTGATGAACTCAGACATGAAATGCCCTTTCACTAAATGAATGTAAATGGATTGCACTGTGGCGGTAACGCTCAACAGCTCTCAGCAGCGGTAACGCACAAATCTGATACATCAATGATACCCCTAGGGGTTTACTGTGCTCCTAGATAGAGAAAACCCTCACTAGCCGAAAGGAAACCAGTGAGGGTGAAACTCGCTAACGCTGTTCAACAGCCCCCAGAACGCGAGTCTCTTTTTCTCTCTGCTGGCTTGTACCCCTAGTGGGTTTCACCGGCTTTGGTGTGTCAGCAGAATCCAGTTCAACAATAGCCTCAGCAAACGCCCCAGCCATCGCCTTGATAGGACCAGAGACAGGGTTGCCTGCCACGCGCAGAATAGTTTGCTCAATCTCAGATTTAGTAGCCATTACTTCCCCATCAATAATTCGAGCTTTTTCTTTTTCAGAGCAAGCATCTCAAGCCCAAAATCATCCTGCTCAGCTTCAGTGCTTTCCTCCACAGGTGACAGTTTATCCAGCACAGTGCTAATCAGGTTGCGATCATCAGAAGTGATGTCCTCACCGTTCTCAATCTTCAGCAAAGCATCAGCGAGTGCATCAGGGTCTACCTCGGCACGCTTGGCAACCTTATCCAGTCCTCGCACCGCTGTGGAGCCTGCAGTGGCTGTGTAGGCAGGGAACGCCACAATGCTCACCTCATGCAGATTTATCTTTGTCAGCGTGCGTACAGAGCCATCTGAGGACCATTCATCGCCACCGCGTGCCACAGTGAATCCAAAGCTCATAGCATCTACATCACCGCGAGAGATGAGCTCGCGTGCATCGCGCCCTACAGAGGTGTTAGGCAGGGTAGCCTCCACATAGAGTCCACGCTCATCCTCAGTGAGTTTCAAAGTGCCTGCCCTCGTGGAGCCGAGCACAGAAGCAGTGTCATGATTCCACAGCAACTTGATGTCATTGCGGTTCCTCAAGGATCCTCGGAAAGCCCCAGGAGCGATACGCTCAGTGAAAGGCAAAGGTTGTGAGTCACTGTTGAATACTGCAGCGTACCCACTGAAGCGCATACCTTCCTCGGTTTCACGCACCTCAAACTCTGCAGGATTGACTCTAGTTTCCATCTTGCTCAAAGCTTGCCCCTTAGCTCTACCTTCATTCTCTGCCTCAATTCTACCAATGACCCCATCGGCGTAGTCCATTGCGCGCTGTGCTGAGCGCCTGGTGGTCCCCCACCCCACAAAGCGATTGCCACAACACCAGGGCTGGGGAAGTCATCACTGTCAGGGTTTGCTGCTGGTGCATCAAAATCCACCATGTGCCTTGCGAGAAAAGCGCGTATCCTCACCCATTTGTCGCTGGTGACACTACCCTCACTCATGGCACGCGCTTCACGCACAGTCTGAGGTTGCAACCCATCCCCAGACAAACCCTCCTCATGCCACTGCAAACCGCGCCTAGCGCTCGCACGCATGGAAGCCGGTGGAGTCAAGTCCACCTGCCTCAGCTCGCGGTCCTGCTCCATAGGCAGAGGGTCAATCTTTGTCAAAGTCGAGAACTTGTGCCCTACCAGGACACCAGAGGGCTCCCAATACTCAAACCCATCCTCCTCTTCAGGTCTCCACACCTGAATCAAAGCAGCAGGGTCATCCTCAGTCCCAGTAATCACAAAATCAGAGTCAGGAACCGCAATCTCACCATCACGCTCGATAAGCTCCACAGTGCCTCTAGCCATACCACCGCTAGAGTCCCACTCAACAAAATCACCCACCTCAAGCTCATCAGGCTCGGCACGCTCCTCAGAACGCTCACCCTCAAACTCACTATCCTCAGCAATAGCAATAGCCACACCCTGATCTATCGCACCCTGCTTAGTGTCGTGGCATCCCATAACTTCGCCATCCTCTTTCACAGTGGCCCATTCCCCCACAGCACAGCTGGGGTTGTTCTCCTCAATGTAGTAAGGCATTAGTCCTGTTTCAACACTCCTACCAAAGCTGACTCCTCTGCCTCAGCAGAAAGAGTCTGACCTTGAATCATGGGCAAAGAAATATGCTCACCGCCACGCAACCGGAATGAGGAACCATCAGCCCCTCCCAGCCACACATCGTTCTGGCCGTTGAACTTCTCCGAGAAAATCACCTGGAAGAAAAAGGTTGTGGCTTGATTAGACAGATTAGTGAATCGGAAAGCGTAATCAGAGGAAGCCTGCAGAGTGTGAATCTTGGACACAATCATTCCACCACCACCGCCCTGCTTGGATGCAGTAATCAGCTCACTCGAAATTGCAGAGCCACCAGTGACAGTTGAAGCAGCCGTTAGTACAGCAGTGGCATCATCGGCTTCAGTGCGATTCAGGTTATAGGAAGGAATCGCAGCACCACTAGTGGTCACTGTTGCCCCCTCCACCAACTCAGCGTAAATAGGCTCAGAAGTGCTCACCAGTTCATAACCCTCAATCTGCAACCCAGCAGAGCCAGTAGCAATATTGAACAAAGCTGTACCATCACCAGCGATTGTCACAGTTCCACCAGCAATGTAAAGATACCCAGCGCGAGCATAACTGTCAGGAGTTGAAGCCGGTTCCAAGTTCTGCAGGATTGCATACTGTGCATCAGCAGACATCCCCACAACAGGGACAGAAGCAGTACCCACAGAAACTGTGTAACCAGTGACACCCATTACTGCACCTCATCCTTATACACACTGTCAGGGTTCTCAGGATCCACCTGAGCCACACCCTGCAACTGGACTGAAGGCAGACCAGTGTGAGCGACAGGAGGTAGACCCACCATCTCCATAGCCTCAGCAGGACTGAAACCAGCAAAAACCAGGTCACGCACCATTTGGACTTTCTCACGCTGGGCACGCACACCAGACTCAGACAGGTTCACATTAGCGAGAGGCACGCGCACCTGAGAGGCAGCCTCCCCCTCCTGTGCTGTGAGGTCCTCCCACGATCTGATGTCATTGATGGTGAGGAATCCTGACTGGAGACCAGTGGAGTAGCTGGAGAAGCGTGCCTGAGTGTCAGCGCGTAGCAGACCGTTCATGTTGAACTTGATGAAAGCGTCAGCGCCACCAGGGTAACGGTCCATGAGAGGTGACATGGCATCCTCAAGCAGGGTCACATAGGGTCGCAAAGTGTGGGTCACAAAGGCGATCATGTTCTGCTCAACACTGCTGTAAGTGTTAGTGCCTGGAAGATTGAGCATGTGTGAAGGGATACGCCAAATGCGTGCCACATCCTCCACAGCCATTCTGCGAGCCTCAAGCGCCTGAGACTTCTCAGGATCTGCCTGTGTTGCCTTGAACGATGCCCCACCAGAGAGGATGCCGGTACGCCCAGACTTCCTCCAACCTTTGTGGGCATTGTCAAATGAATCTCTGAGGGAATCGGCCTGCTCTTTCGTAATCGCCGAAGGAACCTCGATCACCCCTTGCAAAGTTGTTCCAGAGCCAAAGAATGTTGCAGCGTACATCTCCAGGGCTTTAGCCAGAGACAGGTTCTCTTTCATCGCTGCCACACGAGAAACACCGCGAATGTGACCAGGCTTCAGCAAATCAGGGATGTAAATAATCTCCTCAGAGGTCAAAGGCTTATCCTCACCCACAACCTCGAAAATCAAACGCCCCTGACCGTTACGCTTCACCTCAACAGTGCTGGGGTTGAGCACATTGAGGTTCACAACCTCACCACGCCCATTGCTGAAAACGCGGATGAAAGCGTTGCCGTCAATCAGGAGCGACACGAGCACACTCTTGTAAAAGGTGCTGTGACCGTTGAAGTTCACATCAGGTTGCCCCACCCACGCTGGTTTAGGTCTGAAAGGTCTCCTGTTGCCGTCATCCCTGAAGAAAACATCCACAGGGAGCGTGCCGATAGTGTCGCTGATCAGGGACACAGCAGACCACACTGCTGCGATCTGGTAGGCGTTCTCCTCAGTGACATTAGTGCCAGCTTGACTACTGAAAACAATGTCATCACCAGTCTCAAAGATGGTCTGAAAACTGATTGCCCTATCTTCCCAAAGTTTATTGAATACCACTTATCGCCCCAAAGCTAATCCGATTAGAACCATGAAAACGCCACCCACGATGAGCCCCACAGGGAGGCTGATAAGGGTAGCGCCTGCTGTAATTGCCACAGCACCAGTAATCTGAAGAATGTTAGACATCATCACCTATCCGAAAAATTGTGGCACTGGTTCTAGTTTAGCGCCTGTGAGTGCCCTATCTACTGCCAGCACCATTGCAACAGCAGCGTCAATCTTGCGTGGGCTGTTCCTAGAGTCTTTCACAATGCGTGGTCCAAGGTTGTCAATCTTGGTTACAGCGTTTCCGAGGTGTCGTGCGAGGATGGGGTTGCCGTCATGGATAAGCCGGTGTTCTGTGACAGCATCGAACACTTTGGCACACGCTGGGACCATACGCCGAGCCGAGGTGCTAGGCCATTCCACAATGGGCACACCCTGATCCTCTAGGGCTTGCATGGAGCGTTGCCAGCGGAAAGGGTCACAGGCAACCTCACGCACTTTGGGGTGAGCTTGGCAGAAGTCCAACACTGTTTGCTCCACCTCAGCAATGTCTACCCTCCAATCATCGTCATGAATGTTGAGGTCTTTCTCCCACGCCTTCACCAGGAACACTTTGACAGGCTCATCCTCTTGCGGAATGACCGCACCCACAATGACAGAGGCATCCCCAGAGAAGGATCCATCGAACCCCAGCACAATCTCATCATCAGGTGACACCTCGAAAGGTTCCTCACAGGCCTCCCACGCACCACTAGGGAGCCATGAGGTTTGCGAGGACACCCACTGATTACAGCGTTTTGTACGAAACTCTGCCTCAGGTGTACGCCTCACCGCGCTCTCAAAGTCAGACTGTGTATTGATGTCATTGAACCCAGGGTTAGCTAAACGCCAGGTTTCAGGGTTCCTATGATCGGACTCCTCAGGTGCTTCCCACGCAGCCATGAAAAATGTGGGGTCATCAATCTCACCCCTGGCAACCTTCTGACCATACTGGTACAGGCTGTAGCAGATACTGTCACGCCCTGTGGAATCCATACGCACCCCAGCAGTACTAATCGCAATGAGTGTGGCGAGCTTCCCACGAGCACCCATAGCAAGTGAAAAAGTGTCATAGAGGTCACGATTCTTCTGAGCGTGCAACTCATCAAAGACAGTCATAGTAGGTGACAGACCCTCTTTGGAATAAGCCTCAGCAGACATCACGCGGTAAACAGAGTTGAGCTTTGGCAGTTCGATGGCATCCCTATACAGTTTGGTGATAGCAGAGAGTCCCTCGTTAGCCTCAATCATTCTCCTGGCATCAGCAAAGACAATGCGTGCCTGTTCCTTCTCGGCAGCCACGCTGTAAACCTCAGCACCTTTAGGACCCACAATCAGCCCATACAAACCAATAACAGAACCCAGCGCAGACTTACCGTTCTTTCTCGGCATCAGGACTAGCTGTGATTGATGGCGGTATCCCCTGTCATACGCAAACATGTGCTCAAGCAAAGACCGTTGCCAAGGTCTCAGAACCAGAGGCTGACCTGACCTACCAGCGACTGAATCCTTTGTGATGATGCCAAACTCCTCAGCAAACTCAGCAATAGGTTCCTCAACCCTTCCCCTCTCAATCGCATCTTCAGGGACAGGAGTGAGCCAGCGAGGAGGCCAACTACTCTGCTCCATACTCATCCCTGTTAGCTCGGCGCTCCATCAGCTCCTCAAGTTTGCTCTTAGCCTTCACCTCAGCCAGCCCCAGCTTCGAGCGATCAGAAGGCGTGAAGCCGAGCAAGGATAGCGAGGTCTGAATAAGCTTCTCAGTTTCCAGCAATGACATGTTCACTTTGCGCTCAGTGGGATCCGCAAGGAACTCCTCACGCAGAACCTCACGCCGGTCCAGGAGCTCACACACCATCTGCAGCAACTGAGTGTCAGTGCGAGAGCTAATCCACAAACCCCCAACCTCAAACACCTCAGACCAGAGTTGCATCCCAGCCTCACCCAAAGGGCGTAACGGTTCCCTGTAGCCACCCTCAATCTGCATCAAAGAACCCTCACCAGGCATCGCCCTTTTCCCAGGGTTCCCCAGCTTGCGTTTCATCTCAATCGGCTTCGCAGGATTTGGCATACCCCCTAGGGTACCCCAAACCTTTGAAATGCGGATGTCTACAAAGTGG
>FUIF01014766.1_pt1 | contig 28424 bp, 38 predicted proteins | sample 1003461 | NCBI WGS metagenome assembly FUIF01 (sample SAMEA80401918, study PRJEB19352) | marine metagenome
CGAAGGCGACACAGCAGCCCGCACCAACTGTGATGTGATGATTCGGGCGCTGGGATATGATCCCGCGAATCCGTCGCAAGAGTTGGCTGTCGAGCCTGAGCCGACCCGAAGTGCGGCCGGCACCGACGGCTCGTCTGTTGGTGGTGACCTTGAGCTTGCTCAACGTGAAGCCGTAGCGGCCGAGCGTGCCCGCACCGCAGAGATTCGCACGATGGGTGAACAATGTGGCGCAAGCACAACGCTGATCGAGAGTCTTGTCAGTGACGGCAGTTCGGTTGACCTGGCTCGCGAGCGGCTGTTTGAAGACCATGTTTCACGTACTCGCGCCAACGTGGCTCCCGACATTCCCGGAGGGCAAGCACCGGCTGGCCATGTTCGCGGTGGCGTAACCCTTGAGACAATCCAAGCTGCCGTGTTGCATGGGCGAGGGTTGGACCCGACCACAACGTGGGCGGTAAATGAAAACGGCACGCCTCGTGTTCGTTCCATGACTCCAGATCTTGAGCGTGCAGTCGAGGAGGCTTTTCAGTATCGCTCAGCATCACTTGAAGACATTGTGCGAATGTGTGCGACGATTGACGGCGTTGACCTTCCGGTTGGCCGCAATGGTTTGCTCCAGGCATACCTGCGATCCGGCAACAGCACCGCAGCACTGTCGGCAGTGTTTACCACCAATGTTAATTCAGAATTGCTTGCTTCCTACCAGACAGCGCCGGATTCTACGACTGGGGGATGGGTGCGCGAATCTGAAGTGAGCAATTTCCAGAGCAATGAACGTGCCCGGATGGAAAACGGCGGTGCGCTTAAGAAGCTGCCGCGCGGTGGTGAGGCGGATCACGAAAGTTACGACGACAACGTCGAGACGTTCAAGATTGCCCGCTACGCCAAGCAGTTCAGCATCGATGAGCAGGACATTATCGACGACAACTTTGGTGGTTTGACTGGATTTGTTCCGTCTGATATGGGTGTTGCAGCTCGTCAGTTGCGGGCAGACCTAATCTACTCGCTGCTGCTGGCTAACGCCAACATGCGCGACGGCGTGGCATTGTTCCACACTGCAACGCACGGCAACCTGCAAACTGGCTCTGCCCTTGGTATCAATACGCTGAAGACCGCACGAAAGAACATGCGGATTCAGCAGGAAAACGGGCGCAACCTCAACATTGCGGCACGCTTCCTAATTGTGCCAACGGCCCTTGAAGATGATGCAGAGGCATTGGTCAGTTCTCCGCTTCTCATCACCGGCGAAGATGCCACCAAGGGCAATCGCAACCCAAATGCCAACAAAGGCATTGTCGTGGTCAGTGATGCCCGTCTCGACAATGGCGTTACCGACCCGACTGACGGTTCTGGTGGAACAGTCCACAGCGGAAGCGCAACGACCTGGTTCCTGGCATCTGTGGCGAGCAACCACACAATCGAGTGTGCCTATCGCCGTGGCACTGGTCGCGCTCCTCAGATTCGTTCGTTTATCCAGAATCAGGGTCGTTGGGGTCTTGGCTGGGACGTGAACATGGACATCGGTGCCAAGGCACTCGACTGGAGAGGTTTGTCAAAGAGTACCGGCTAACACATGGCGACAGTTTGACTTTTTCCACAAACCTCCACCACAACGAGAAAGACCATGTCAAAAGAAACTTACATCCTGGCAGCCCAAACGATCACGGTTGATCGTGGGGACCACTGCCAGAAGTTTGTGCGAGGCGACGACGTGTCGGACGCTCCAGCAAGCTCGCTCCAGCAAATGATTCGCCTCAATCAGGCGGTCACTGAGGAAGAGTTCGCCGAACTCGACGCACCACCGGAGCCAGAGGAAGTCGTCGATCCGGAAGCAGGCGGGGACAACGACCCGCCAGCCGGTTGGCTAGACACCCCACTGGCAGACATTGGCCTCGAACCGAACATGCTCAAGGCATTTGTCGAGGCCAACCTTTCGACAATCCGCGAGGTTGTTGAATACGGAAATGCCAACGATGGATCGCTGACATCCATTGCCGGCATCGGCGAAGCGTCAGAAACGAAGTTCAAGGAGATTTTGCAGGAACTAGCTCCCAAGGAATAGTCCGGCAAACTCACCAAACCTCCCCATAAATCATTTAACTAAGGAGTAAACAATCATGGCCACTCAGGCAGCTCTCAAGTACGGGCACCGTGGCGGCATCATCAAGAAGCTTAGCGCCGCAGCGGCACTGACTCCCGGTGATGTTGTTGTTGAAGGTGAACGTATCACCGTCGTTTCAGGCACAAAGCCAATTGCAGTTGGTGATGACTACACCCTGCAAACTGACGGCGTGTTTGAAATGAACGCCCTCAGTACAGACACCTGGTCCGCAGGCGACCTGTTGTACTGGGACGACACTAACAACCGGCTGACAGATACCGCAGCGAGCCACAAGACGGCTGGACTTGCTGCAGCCGACAAGGCGTCTGGAGCGACCAAAGCAGACTGTGACATCAATGCCGCAGTGTCTGATACGACAGTTGAGTAAACCGAGGCCAAATGGATTCGGAGTTCGCTACCTTCGACCGTGAATTTGGCGGAATGCTTTCCGAGCAGTTCGCAGAGTGCGATTCGCCGATTTACCACCCGTCTAGCGGAGAGCCATTTCCGCTGACGGGTGCAATTGTAGGTGCAGCAGAAACAGCCGAAGCCATTGACGAAGATGGCGGTATCGCCAAAGTCGAGTCAAGAGTTGTTCAGATTCCATCGGAACGGATGTCGGAGCAGGACATCGACCGCATAGAGCTTGCGGCCAAGATTGAGATCGGCGGCAAGGTGTGGGCTGTTGCCGACACTGGGCACCGGATACGAGCAAACTGGTTTGACATCACAGTCAGTCGTAAACCGCTACACAAGATGAAACCGAAGCAGAACACCAGCCAGCGATAATGCCACTTTTTGAACTTGCTAATGCGAAAAGCCTTGAAGCCCCAGCGATGCACGCTTTGGCTGACAGGCTCAGCGAGTGTGCGAGCTTCCAGGAACTGGCAGAGGCGGCGAATGCTGCGGAGGCGCTCGCGAAGATAAGCATAGGACCGCAACCCGGCCCGTTTGATTCTGAGGAATTCACGATCGACGAATTGGAGGAACAGCTCCTTTGGTCAAGCGTCGATACTTCCGACGACGAAGGGCATGAAGCTGTTTTGGCTGACACGACTACAGAGTGCCCGAACGAAGGCGGAAACTTCACAGTAGAAATCAGGCGGCAGGTTCGTAAGTTTGAGTCGCAAGATGATGCTGGTAAGTCTGACGTTTACCTCTACTTTCTGGACCGATGCTCCGCGATAGCGCATGAGCTTTTTGAGAAATCGGAAGCTGCCGGTTTTAATCCGCGACTTGTCAGAATCCCCCGCGTATTCTCGCCAAGTTTTGCAAGCAACATCGAGGAGGTTGGACAAGGCGAGTTTATCTGGACGCTGCTAAACGTGGAGTGGGGCAACCTTGACTTGACGAGATCGTAATGCCGTTTACATCAGAACTACAACTCGACGGCTTTGCTGCTGCAACCAAGCGTGATCTGCAAAATGCGCAGCGTGACACTTGGCGGTTCATCGGTCTGTGGTGGCACCGCACCTTGAAGGCGGTCAAGTTCACCAAGCGTGGAGCAACGCGCTACAAGTATGCTCCGCGTAGCGGCAACCCCGGTTCTGGCCGTCGGTTCAAAGGCAGCTATGCACAGGCCAAGGTCTTGAAAACCAAATACCGTGGCCTTGGGGTTCCGTCGATCGGTGAGAACAAGCCGAACGTCTGGAGTGGACGCAGTCGGGCATCGGCGATGGCTGGGCGCAAGGTGAAAGCGACAGCGTCTAGTAGCGGCAAGGGTTCCGTAGATATTACGATTAACGCCCCAGCGCTCAATTTCAAAAACCCCAAGAGTAAGGCACACCCACGCAAGGAGGTGACGGCAACAACCTCTGCCGAAATTTCAGAAATGGAAAGAGTGTCACTCAATCGATTTGAAAAGAATGTCACTAGAATTAGGCGCAAGAAAACACTCAGGAGTTAGCCATGCGATTCACCGCACACAGCGTCGACATTGATAGCAGCATTGTTGGTGCAATCACTAGCGTATCGCTGCCGACCAACACGGAAACAACCGGCGATGACGGAGGCGAACTGTACAACACCAGCCGGTCGCTAGTTTCGCAGTTTCCGGTATTCAGCGTGACGACTAAGTCAGTGCAGGCGGCGCTGAAGAAAGTCGGACTCACTGGCTTGTGTTTCAGTGCAGCACTGTCTAATGGACCGATCGACATTTTCGGTAAGGTTGGGGCGGATTGCAAAAACTCCCCAGCGTCGACCGACAATGCCCGCTACCGTATTGCTGCCGGGCTGATTGTGCCGACAACATTGACCATCCCGCGAGTTGGTGACGCAACCCTGACGATGGACATCCACTGCCTTTCAGAAGGTGGCAACGCACCGTTTGCATTCTCCTATAGCAGCATCACTCTGCCGTCATCGCCGACCATCGAGAAGTACGGCATGGGTACATCTGAAGTACACGGGACAACCTGGCCCGAAGCAACCGACTTCTCGCTTAACTTCAATAACCAGATTATCGAGAAGCTGCCGGCACTGGCTGGCGTGTGGCCGGAAGTAACTGGCGTCAATAAGTCAGAACCGGTCATCAATCTGTCGAGCCGCGATCCAACCATCCTGGACGCTGCCAAGATCCCGCTGCTTGGTGCAGACCCTGTTCACACCGACAGTAAATTCCAGTTGGTTAAGAAAAAGAACGATGGCGCGTACGAGAGTGCCGCGTCGACCGTTCACATGAACTTCACCGCTAACGGCTTGGCGCTGATGGACAACCCATTCAGCGCATCTGGTTCTGGTGAAGCGGACGTGACGGCCCGTGTTGAGTGTACTTACGATGGCACAAATGCTCCGATCGTGTTTGCTTTTGACCAAGCGTATGACTCTGATTTAAGTGACTAACCATGAATCGATTACAAAAAGCACAGCGGGCCTGGACCCGCACCGGCCGGCCGTTTGCCGAAGTGGAAAAGATGTCGCAACAAGACATCTCAGCACTGGCGAAACTGACTGACGATGACGGCAATGCCGTCGATGGCTTCCGCGAGAAGTTTGACGAGTGGCGCAACGATTACTTGGAGCGCAATAAGGCGTCCGAGGAAGAGCTGACGCCCCCCCAGAAAACGAGCCCGAAGAACCCGAAAGAAAACGAGCCCGAAGAACCCGAAGAACCAGAAAGTGAGTAATGGCTGGCTTTCTTTATTACAAATCTGGCAAGCCAAAAGACAACCAAGTCACACTTGATGAGCTGGACGAGTGGGGGTTGTCTTATGCGTTTGATGTAGCTCCCGCGCCCGTGCCTTGTGTCCAAGGCCCGGATGGTGGCAGTGGCTTTACGTTTGCCGATGAATCACGCTTGGATGGCAAGACCGTTGGCCATTATGCGGACAAACAAGAGTGGCGAAAGATTCCTGGTAGCGAACTTTATATTGGCTGCTTCAAGGATGCCGTACCAACTGCTAACGACCTGTCTCGTCAATCACAATTGCCTGGCTACATGTTCCCCCTTGCCGACGGTAAGCAGTGGAGAATCCCTGTTGTGCGCCAATTCCTGGAAGGCCAAGACAAGCCCGTTTGTGCGCTTCCCCATTATCTCGACATTGACGACGAGGGCAACGAGATTCCTGGCCAGGTTGCAGAGGTCCACCGTTATCTCTGGGAAGCAACAGAAGATTACACTGCGGCGCTAGTTGGGCCAGAGCGTGACGAGGGTGATGAAATCAAGGTCGACTGGTGGGACAAGGCGGCGATCTTACTGGGTGCGAACTACGTGGTTGGCAAGACAGAGCTGGCACTGGCGAGAGTGTTTGATACTAGCAACAGCCCAATGACAGTGTGCTTGTTAGCAATTGACTATCCGGTTTACCAAAAGCGGCGCGACGCTCAAAAAAAAACCTCGTCTACCCAGACCCCGGATGGCCAACCTATGTCCGATGGCGCAGCGGCCTAGCTCCTAGCTACGCTCCCACTGTTGCCGACACCCTTTGTTTAGCCGCTGGAATCTGACCCATGCCAAAACTCAAACTAGGTGGTGACGCATCGGCAGCTATCCAGGCGATGGAGGATCTGGCCGTTGCTGAGAAAAAGGCGGCGGCCGAAGGTGACAACACTGCTACCAACATTAACAAAGTTGAGGCGGCAGCGAAACGCTTAGCAGCCCAGGCCGACCCTACGGAACGCTACCGTCAAAAGGTCGAGCAGCTTAATAACGCTGCTAAAGCGGGTGTCATCACTCAAGAGAAGGCGGTGCAAATTGCTGGCCAACTTCGCGCCAAGCTCGACGCCAGTAATCCGGCCCTCAAAGAAGCGGCGGCAGGTGAAGACCGACTGCGCACTGCTGCCGAGCGTTTGCGACGTGAGCTAGAGACACCGCAGGACAAGTACCAGCGAGAACTCAAAGAGACAGGCAAGCTACTCAGGTCTGGTGCGATCAACCAGGCGGAGTTCGTTGCAAAGGCGAAGCAGCTCAAGTCGGAGCTTAATGCAAGCGACCCAGCGTTTCAGAAGCTGAACGAGAACCAGCGAAAGCTCCAGCAAACCGCCGGAAGAATCAAAGAGTCGTTAGTTACCCCGTATGAAAACTACCGGCGGCAGGTGCGGGAGGTGATTCAGGCAGAGCGGGCGGACCTGATTACGAAAGACCAGAAACGAGAAGCGGTTGCGCGACTGCGTACTGAGCTAAGGTCAGCCGGCCAGGCACAGAGGGAATCTTTTGGTGATAGAGCAGTCAAGCAAGTGGGTGCGCTAGCAGCCAGCTATTTGTCAGTTCAGGGTGCCTTGTCGTTGGTCACTGCTGAGCTGCAAAAGCAGAAAGAACTACGCGAAGAACAGACGCAAGCACAGCTTAGTGTAGCCGATTCAGAACAAAAGCTGAGGCAAAATTCTATCGGCTTAGCGGCAGGCGAAAGGGAGAAGTTCATCGGTGACGTTGCCTCGCTGGCGTCAGAAACCAGTCTGCCCCAACGTGAGATCAACTTGGCGGCGGCCAGCACTCTGTCTGCAACTGGCAGCGCTGAGCGGACACTAGAGATCCTGAAAACAGCATCGGCTTTCACTAGAGACCCAGCGCAGATCGAGAGCATTGCGGGAGGTATTGCTGACCTGATTGCCACCGGCGCGGCTGCTACGGCAGATGAGTCGCTGGGAGTCCTGACGACGACAGCTGCCGGAAGCCGGGTAACTGACGTTAGTAAGGTGGCTACCGAGTTAGGTAAGGTCAGTGCGTCGTTTACATCGGAGCTGGCAGGAAGTGATGCTGCGACAGGTGGTGCTTTGTTCGCTGCCCTTACAAAGGCAACCGCCGATACGGAAGGCCGCACGTCTAGGACAGGAGCGATCGCACTAAAAGAGAATCTCGACAAGTTTTTTGCGGACGACTCCATCGCTAAAAGGTTCGCCCCAGGAGACATCGACACCTTCAATGAACAGTTAGCACTTACCCGCGGAACAGACCTTGGGCGAGAATTTATAGGAAGCGATGAATTTAACTTCGAGAAGACAGTCAAGGGTGGTATCGAGAAGTTTTTGCTAGGTGACGAGGAGTCCAATGCTGCCTTTGAGGACGTTCGCAGCACTCTTAGAAACCGAGAAGCACTGGTTGCGGCAGCCAAAAGGGATTCCGATTTCGTGAATCAGGGAAGTTTGTCAGCATCTTCCCAGACATCTCTAGCGATCCAATCGGGTGGCGAACAGTTTAGGCTTGGAGCAAATCAAGTTCTATCACAAGAAGAAGTTTTAACACTCAATTTTCTCATCTCCCGGGCTCGCGGTACTTCACTAACTGAGCAGCAGGTGAGAACCAACCTTGCCGCTGGACTAGATGGTGTCGACCGAGGCGAGGCGATTGGCTTGATTGAGTCAGGACTAGACGCGGCAGGTGGCCGAACAAGGTTTGGTGACATTCACACGCGAGGTTCGCTTGACAATGCCGTCGACAAGTTGACCGGAATTCGTGACAAGCTGATCGACATCGAAGCCAACCAGCGCGGCGCTCGCGTCTCACCACGGGGGCAAGCTGAGTAATGCCACTAGAATTCAAGATCGGCGACCATCAGTTTGTGGCCCTCGTAATGCTCGACGGCGCTGCGCCTGAGCTGCGCCGGAAGCGAAAGCGAATCAGCAGTCGGCCTGGCAAGACTGGTCACCAAGCGTTTGTCACCCGCACAGAGGCCCGTTTGTTTCGTGTCCGCAGTATCGACTACGTTGCCAGCGAACAGGCGGCCAAGGACCTGATGGATGACTACCACGCGCTCAAGACAGGCTTGCCAAACGGTACCGGTGTCGGCACAGAGGGCCACCCACCCCCGGTCGTTTACAAAGACATCAACTATGGTGCCTTCGACGTTGTCGAGGTCCACGAGATCGTCCGCATACCCGTTTCTGGTGCGATTGGCGGTATCGCTGGCAAGGAGCCGCACGCCGTGCGCCAGGAAATCATTTGGACACTGAAGGGGTAGCCGGCAACCGATGCCCGACATCGACACTTCCATCCCGGCCGGCGCACCCCCGGAAGAATTCGATTTTCGGATCGAGTTCGCGGACGATCTCTATGCCAACCCGATTGTGTGGACCGAATTCCCGGGCGTGAAGATTCGTGGGGAAGTCGATGAAACTGCCGGCAGCGCCGGACACGCTCAGGCTGTTTTGACCTACGAGTTTGGTTTTGAGGCCCTTGATCGCGACAATGCGCCCTATCAACAACGAAACAAGCTGTCGCTCAAGGGCAAGATTGTGAGAATCTCGATCGGTCCTGACGAGGCGTTTGACGATCCACCGACGGCGACCATGGTGCGCAGGCTTTACTACTATGTGGTTGATCAGTCGGAGACGAAAGCGCCGGTTGAAACGCGAGAAGTCGATGAGCAGCAGGAATTTGTCGAGACTTACGGGCAGCAGGTGTTCGAGTGCTTTGGCCTGAGCTGGTTTCTCGACGGACCGCTGCTGGAAAAATCAATCACCTGGTTTACGTCGGCCGATTGGAAGTCTCTAAGCCCACACGTCCCGCCCGCAATCAATCGCCCTTTGGTTTTTAACGGCGGCAGCTCGAGTCAATTCGATGCCGACTGGGCGAATCGGGGTAACCGAGCAGTGAACGATTCTCCCCTCGACCATAACAGCGAGCAATGGCCCGTGTTTGAAGACCCGTCGACGACTGCCGACGGTGGCGTGCAACTCTGGACCGACAACAAGATAGTCGAATATCTTCTGCACTGGTTTCCACCGACGATTGAAGACACGGCCAGTCCGCCCGATCGGCTGCAGCACCCACTCCCCTGGACCTTCGACAATAGCGTGGGCACGTTTCTTAGTGCCCGGGCATCGATGCTCGACCCGGCCAAGATGACGCTGTTCGATGTACTGAACGAGCTGGCGAGTCCTACCAGGGGCCTGGTGTGGTTTATTGATCCAAGCCTGATTGAAGATCCTCTGCCGGAAAACCGTGCGCTGCTGATTGTAGTGCAGTCCGCAAACCAATCGCCGGTGGTGGTCAACGGTTCCACGAGACTGGCTGCCAATACCGACCAATCGAACTGGAACTTTGAAAACGATCTGCATGTCGGAACCCCGGCGATCGACCGACCTAACCGTGAAAAATATCGCACAGTCCGCGTCCGCGGAGCGCGGCGGACAACCATCGCCACCGTTAGTTCGGAATCAGGAACAATTGAACCTGACTGGGATGATGGCGACGCGCCGGCAGAGGGTGGTTCCTATCGAGACGGTGGCGGCGGAACCAGCCCTACCAGCGGCTACGCAGCACTGGAAACCGAGGAAAAAGAGAAACGGAACGACGCGATCCGCCAGAGCGATCGATTCGACAACGTCTACACGACGTTCAAGATCATCGGCACGTTTGACGGGCGGACCAGCGACGGCAGCAGTACGACGGCCACGGCCCCTTGCTGCCCGGTGATCAATGTGAGCGGAGTTGCTCTCGACGAGTCAGTCCCCTTCCATACGCCCGGCCTGCGACTGCTTAACACCTTACCGATGCTAGTCGGCTACGATTACTCGGTCGATCCGGCGGCACCCGCCCAAAACACACCAAACAGGCGGGCGAACTTTCGTAAGCCGTTTGCGGTGGTGCCGCTCAACAGCGCCAAGGATCGCTGGCAGTATGCCGATAAGCTAACTGATGTGAAGTTTGAGGGGAGCGAATTCGAGTCGCTCACTCCATATTCGTTCGATACGGGTGACCAGTATCCCTGTTTTGAACTGCGACCGGATAACGGACTAAACCATACGCTGGCAAAAAATCATTTTGTCGAGGGCGCGAATGCCGAACCGTCGGCCGTGGAACCGGAAATCGATTGGCAGGATGTGCGGGTGACCTGCTGCCTAGAGTTCGATGAGTTCGCCGAGTATGTCTACCCGGACAATATCGTGCCCGATCCGTTCGACGAGCTGCTGATCGAGGCGGGAAGCCGCTACCGGATGGACTATCTGGCAGCCAATACAATTTTAGATGTCGACAAGAATGGGCAACTCACCTTGGCTGCGGCTGCTGGTTTCATCCGCGACGATCGGCAGGCGCTGGCCGACATTGCGGCGACCGCCTACTCGCACTACCAGGCCGACCGTGCGCAGATGCGCATCCAGATTGACTATATCTACGACAACAGCCAATTTCGTTTGGGCCAGATGATTGCCGGGATTGGCGATCCCCTCAACCAGCTCTCTTTTGAGTCGATCAATAGCGTGATCACTCGTCTCGCATTCAGCGTGCAGCCAGGTGGCGATGATAACCCGCGTGGTCAGTACATGAAGATCGTGACAGGCAGGCCGCTTACTAATATTGAAGGATTGCTCTAATGGGCGAAATGGTCCAGGTCAATAGCAAGCTGACTAGACTCGAAAGCCGCTTGACGGACATACAGCGAAAGAGCGGGCATGTACCAGCACGGCAGCCGACCGGAGTGCAACAAAAAACGATCCAGGATGATGTGCGAGCAGTTAGAGGGATCTCTTCGGGTGGCACTGCCGCCAAGCGCAACCAGCTCATTCTTGGCGGGGGTGCTGTCGTTGATCACTACAAAGGTGGCGTTGCTCACTATCGCATTCTTCGGCCGGCAGATGTCTGGAAGCCAAACACATCGTATGCTGCCGATGAACTGATCCAGCACGTTCCGACAAGGGTGCTCGGGCCGAACATCATCGTGAGTAAAGATGAACGCTTGATACAAGGAAGCTTTGGCACGGAGTGGGCACCAGGAACGGCATACGCGATCAACCAGGATATTTTCCGCGTCGATCGACCCGCGAATTGGCAGCCATTCACGTACTATCAAGAGGGCACACTGGTTCTTGCCGAGTTCTACCCAGAGCTATGGAAGCGCAAGACCCTCTATCAGAGTGGCGACTACGTGACAAATGAAAGGCCTGTCACCGCATGGCAGGCAGATACGGGTTACGTCACCGGTCAATATGTGCGCCATCAGAATAACATCTACAAGGCACCATCTAGCTTTACCAGTGGCGACCCCGACTTCATTCCGGGTAACTGGACGCTGGTTGAGACGTTCGTAGTATGGCAGCCAAACACCGACTACACAGCGGGCGACTACCGCCGCTATCAAAATCGGACCTATCAGGCGAATTCGAGCTTTACCAGCGGAACAGCATTCAACGCATCCAACTGGACGCTCTTGCCTCTGGTCGACCGTACCGAGGTTTACCAGGCCAACGGCGATCGATCGGTGATGACGTATTTTGACGTAGACGACTTTACTGTTGTTGCCAACCCGTATGCGGGCAAACCGATGGTTTATGAAGCGCTGCGGAGCTTTTCATCGGGGTCGTTCTTTCGGCCCCACCTATGGGCACCAAAAAACTACGTCTACATCCTTAGCTTCTATCGGGCAGCACTTGCTCATACAAGCGGCACCAAATTCGACCCTGAACTCTGGAACCGGAGAGCTGAGCCGTCACAGTTTCGAGCCACCGCCGGCCACGTCCAGCCGGCACAGTCGATCGACTACAGCGACCTAGAGCTACTGAACCATCCTACCGAGCTATACGCCGCAACAACGGCTCACACAAGCGGAACAACGTTTAATGCGGCCAACTGGGATGCACTTGATGTTGATGGTGATAGCCTGGTCACCGTCAACAGCGAGCCGATCTACCGGACTGAATATATGGGCAAAGCCGCCGATCCAGAAGCGGGTCAATATGTCGAGACCCAATTCGATCGTGCTAGACAATACACTTGCGAGTAGCCGTGCGAGATCGCTTCAAAAAATGGTCGTGTTGTATTCAGTCGTGCGACGAGTACGAGTCTGCCTACGACTTCTGGACGTTTAACTTTGCCAACGACGGCAAATTCTATGTGCAAGCCTCAATCCCCAAGAACAGTACTGATGCCTTTATTAGAATGGACGAGAAGCGGGAGGTCGCAGACCTGGCCGGGGCGATCCCCACGGGCTATGACCGCCTTTGCCTGTCAACGACAGTCAATCAGGCCCCACGGTCAAACGGGAGGATGATGCAGCAAGGTAACATCCTCTGGATGCTGACACGGGGCAGGAACAATACACAGAGCGGAGGAAACGCGATGCGTCTTGTCCGCCTGGATATTTCGGGCGGCACCTATACGCTGACCAACTTCACGGACGCCGGGCCAGACGACGCACCCGATTACCCGCCGGGGAAAACGCCAGTTGCGCCCAACCATTACGAGATACCCGACTGGCTGTTAAGTAGCGACCCAGAAGACAGGGAGGGCAATCGCGAGGAGTGGGGCTGCACTTCCGACCTATTCGTTATTTACAATCAGTTCACTCCGCCTGCCGGTTTTGAAGATCCCGATCTATGGATGGTGTTTACCAGCCCCGCTAGCGGCACCCAGACGCCGCCAAAAGCGGTAGTGCATATCGCCATGAACTACGCACGGCACAACACCAGCGCCCCAAGTGATGCGTATGGTGACGCCCGCCCACTGATGGCGATCGGCGATATTCAATTAGAATATTTTGGGCACACTGGGGCAGATCACGGCTTAGCGTGGCGATGTGTTTCGCAGGACGGCAGCGAATCAGTCACCGAGTTCATCTATGGAACGATCGACTGGACCGGGGGCAATCCTGTACAGGTGACACCGCTAGAAACATTCTGGCAGCACACCCGGCACGCCGGCACGTCGGGCACAGAGGATGAGTTTACAAGCTATGCGGACGACTCCGAGCATCGCCATATTCACGATAGCGGCGGCTGGCTAGACGACGGTATCGAGATCGAGGAGCCAAACCTAGACATAAAGATTCAAAGTTTCGACAGCAACGGCACCAACTTTGTTGTTACCGGATTCAAAAACGGCGACGGCGGCGACTACCGATACCAGAAGGGGCTACCAGGTCCCGAAGTGGTTTTTATCCCTAACGCCCAAACCGAAGTTGCAACGTACTATGACAAGGCCACCATCATGCGCAACGGTGAGGTTGTTGCCATGCGAGTCGAGCAGCAACTGAACGGCTTCAAGAAATTTTACCTGGAGAGGATTACCGACGGCGTTCCCGAGATATTGCTACACAACCTGGTTGACGGATCGCTGACTGATTTTGGGCGACAACCGGGCTACTCGTTGCACGCGGACGTTGGCCCTTGCCGCCGCTTGTACTTTCCGAAAATCGGAACCTACCCTGTTCCGGCAGTAAACCAGTTCGTTTGTTATTTCGACCCGGCACTAAGGGAGGCCAAGTTCGGCAACCTGGGGACGCGCCCTATGCGTGACGAGTTCTGGGATTACCCGAATACAGTCACCTCAAGGTTTACGGGCCTGCTTCACTCACCAGTCGAAGACATGATCTTCCCGCTCTACAGTTCCGAGCAGGAATTTGCTGGAGGATCGGTCCCTGATTACTACACAATCGACCAGACCGGTGCTTGGAACAGCACGAATGCAGTTCCAGCAGTCCATGGCGCGGTGGTCAATGACGTTCACGACTTCACGGCTAGCCGCAAATTCCTCTTCCACCCTGCGGTCGACGATCTACAGCGCGAATGGGCAGCCAACATATTCACCGGCACTTCGCAAGGTGGTGGGGTATTTCTAATGGACGATGCCGACCACAGGATTCTCGTTGGCGAGTTTGTCAATTTAAGCTGGTTCGTTATCGGGCAGGGTGTGGAGGAGAGGCTGCACTGCCTTGTAACACAGGTTGCTGGGGCCACTGTTACTTGCATTGACGGCGAAGGTGATGATTTCCCGGGGAACAACCAAACTACAGATTTCCAGATGATGGTTGTCTACATCGACGGTGTGCTGGATAGCGTTATCAGCACCACTGCCGGGGACATTGTATTGGCACCCGATCCCGTTTGGGATTTGCTGGCCACTGACACAATTCAGATAACGTGGGATGGTGGCGTTCGCGTCAATGTGTCCGTAGATTCTATTGCAACTGTTGATGACGTAACCACGGTTTCGTTTTCTAGCGGGTACGGTGAAGACCTGCCGCCGATCGGGACACCAGTCAAGATTGCGATCAAGTGGTAGACGTACACCCGTACTATCAGCGACTCACCACTAAAGTTCTGCATGGTATGGGAATCGCGGACCATTTTCATGCTCGCATCATTAGGGCCGCTGGTCAGTTCCCCACCGAGGGAAATTGCGACAAAGAAAAGAGATGGAAACAGCGAGTTGTCCACTTGCATTCACAACTGAATAAACGAGACCACGAGGGATAACATGACCAACAACAACCGCCCCATCGACACCGCCCTGCTAGCCATCGCCATAACAATCGGTCTCGGCATCGTCGCTGCTGCACTCTACAGCTACTACCGCAGCGGCAAAGGCGACTCGATCAGCGGGCGAATCAACCGCTGGCTCTGGCGCGAGCATCCACTCTGGTTGTGCTGTTCGGCGCGGCGTGGGGATTTGCTGCGGGGCTAGTTGTCGGCGTGCTGCTAACGCACTGGGCGGGCTGGAGCGCGAGCGGTTAGCCCGCTGCGCGATTGAGCTGTTCGCGCAGCCAGTCATTAAAACCGAGTCCCGCCCGCTTCGCTGCTGCCTTCCACGCGCGGCCCTCCGCAGGGAGCCGCCTGCCCGAAAATGGCTCAAGCGTTTCTGACTTTTTCTTACGAGGCCGCCCCCGCCCATCTTTTTTAGGTTTTGCACTCATAAAAACAGCCTACAAAACAAGCTACTTTTGTGCAATACAAAAAACTTTGGAAACTTTGCCCGATTTGCTGTTTTTCGTATTGCAAATAATGCGATCTATGATAATATACATGTAACAGTCAAGCATGTGACTTGGCTGACTCGCCAACTGAGAGAGTTGGAGTAGCCCCGGCAGGGGCAGGAGAAACGAAATGACGAAAACTAACACCGAAGGAACATATCAAGTATTCGACTACGCAGGTGGCGATAGTGGATGTTCGCGAGAACTTGCCTGCCGAGAGCAATTCGCTAGCGTAGAAGCGGCGAATGCGTGGATTGAAAAACAGCGAACGCGAGGCGACTACGTCGTAGAAAATTCTGAAGGAATGCCTGTAAGGTAGAAAAAAATATACGTTGGTGTGGAGCTGTGGCTTGCCACGCTCGGATACACTATCGCCAACGTGCGGCCTCACGGCTGATTTCTCAGCCGTGAGGTTTTGAGAACTCTTTCCCGCGCTGCCGCCGGATTGCAACCCGGCCTACAAGGCGGCGCGGGATGCTATACCCCTCCTCTAGCTACCGAATCCCGCCAACCACTTCACCACCTCCACCACCGCACAGACCACAAACGCCACGCCGAACAGGACAAGCACCCCGACGGCAATCAGCGGGTCCGGTTCGTGGCCGCGGTGGAAGGACATTACTCGCCGTCCTGCTGCCAGATCTTCTTGATGATATTCAGCTTGCGCTGGACAGTCCGCTGACTGACGTTCAGCTCGGCAGCAATCTCCTGTGGCTTCCAATCCTGGAGAGTCAGCGCAGCGATCTTTCTGAACTTGTCATCGCGCAGGCGGCCAAACAGCTCGCGAAACTCGTCGTCAAGCATCACCACCAGTTCCGGTCCAGCGTCCCTGTCGATCGCGTCAAAGGTCTGATCCTTCAACAGCCGCTCCAGCGAGGCCACTCTCCCGCCGCCTCGCTTTGCGGAGGTCGACCGGCGGATCATGTCTGTGATCTTATTGACGACGATCACCTTTAAGATCGACCTCAGATGGTGACGGTCGCGCGGATCGATATAGCCCGCATCGACGCCACTAAAAACCGACTCAAAAGCGCTGAGCACTGCATCGTCTTCATCGTAGACCGACTTCGGTACGCCAGAGGACTTGGCCCTGGCGAAGCGGATCAACTCCGGCTGCAAACGGTGCCAGATCTCGGTCGCAGCGTCCTCGTCGCCCTCTTTGAGCTGCGAGATCAGTATCGAGATCGAGTGGCTGGCGCTTTCGTCAGAAGACATCGGGCGGCAATATCTTTCGATACTGATCTTCGAGGTAAAAGCCGATCTTCCAGTGGCTACGCTCGATCGGATCTTCCTTCGGGTTGTTGTACACAACCGGCTCGCCGACCATATCAAAACTGGCGCGTTCGGCGGCTCCCTCGGCCTGGATCAGTAGAGCCTCCTCTGAGAAGAGGATGCCTTTCTTGATATTTTCGCGAACGATCTCTTTGCAGCTCTGGGTCATGGCCTGCCCCTCACGGTCCCGGCGCGCAGGCCCTGCCCTGAGTGGGTTGAAAACCCGACCTGCGCGCAACGTTTTCCATCAATGTTCATCAATCAATCGTTGTCAAAGGCGTCTGCCATGATGCCTATAAGCTGTACCGAAAAAAACGACAACATTGCGACAACAATTATTGACAATCGCCACCAAATATCCGAAATTGCCTACGTTCATCAGTCAATCTAGTTAAAAAAAGGCCGGCGCAAGGGTGCGATCGGCCTGTTTCCCTAACTAGATCGAGATTGAAAAGATGAACTTCTCAGAGCCACGGCCTAGCGACAGGCACCCAACCGGGGGCCCTCTTTCTTGTCCATCGGATGACCCCGGGTTACCATCACACCATGGCGATTCCTTTTCAGTGTGGGGCGTGCGGCTTCTCGGGGCGGGCCAAAGAGACGATGGCGGGCAAGATCACGAAATGCCCCAAGTGTGGCGAGATCATGAAGATTCGCGATGCGCCGCCAATCGAGGACGATCTCTCGGACCTCGAGAACATGATCGAAGTCGACCGACGCAAGCGACAGCGCCGACGCGAGCCACGCATCAACTCAAAGACTTTGGCGATTGTTTTTACAGTGCTGGGACTGGCAGGTTGCATGGGGCTGGTTGTGCTAACGGTGATGGAGGCTCGGGAGAAAGAGGAAACGGCCGCTGTGGTCAGGCAAGACGATGTTGCCCCTCCCGAACCAACACCAATAGAACCGAAACAGGAAGAGTCCGCACCTGTTGCAAGCAAAAAAGAGAGAAGCGGCTTCGAAGCTTACCAGAAAATAGAGAACGAGATCGCTACTGCACCGAACTGGGCGATCGTGAAGCATCGCGACGGGGACGACGACAAGCAGTCGTACGGTCACACCAGCGGGATTCGAGTCACGTTTTGGCTCGACAGCCAGAGGTCAGGAAGGGTCAGGTTAACGTATGATCCATCCGACGAACACGAGAAAAACATGGCGACAGTCTTCTGGTTGCTCGTGCCTGGAATCGCAAGTAACGATACAGAATATGACGAGAATTCAGACCGGATCTCTGAGTGGCTTGGCGATCCGGTGTCGATCCTGGTTCTCAACGGCGGCTTTGTGCACGCCAAGGCTGAACATCGCAGGGCAGAGATCGACTTGTACATTCCGAACGCTATCACACCGCAGGACGAAAGGGACATACAGATGCTTCAAGATCTGCTTGACAAGGCCAACGATAACGGAGCATAATCACCGCACGCAAAAAGTGGCGTGCCGTCGTGTCTCACCACGACGAAACGCTACCTCAATCCACCTCAGGCAAGGAGGCTTCAATTGGCAACTCACGCCATTTTTCGCACGCGCATGCGTGTTTCTATACAGGTGCTTCCGGAAGATTCAGCGAGCGGCTCGTGCTGCGCAGATGCCAGAGGGGCAGGAGGTGCTATGGATTAGCTAGGTAAAGAACAAGTGCCGGACTGGTTTGTCGATCAAACGACCAGCCCGACACTCGAAAATTTCGTCGCTAAGGCGGGCCGTAGTCGCTAAACATGTCCCGCCGAAGCATTTCCAAATTTCGGACTACCAGTCCGACACGGGTAATTTACGCGCCGTCGTCGGACTTGTCAACTAAGGATCTGGACGACAAATGTGCCAAGAATTAACCCCCGATCAGCGGGAAAACCTCATGGATGGCCTGGTCAGCATGGCCAAAGCCATCGCCTTTTTTAACGCCGTAGGAACCTCACTTCTTGATGAATCCGATGCCCTCCGCGATCCCGACCAGTGGATCAATCACCCCGAGGCGTGCGAATACCTGCAGGTCAGTGATCGCACGCTCCGCACCCATCGCGAGCAGAGCAAGATCCGCTCCAAACGATTCGGGCGGCAGTGGAAGTACCGCAAGCGGTGGCTCGATGAGTACCAAAAAACCGTAACCTAATGGCCTCACGCATCAACCGACCGAACGGGCACAAGTGGATCCAGTTCACCGGCCCCGACCGTCGCCGCCAAACTTTGCGGCTCGGGAAAATGTCGGCCCGCGATGCCGATTCGGTCAAGCGGCGGGTTGAGCTACTGCTCTCGGCCCGCATGGTTGGTTCGCTGCCTGATCCCGAAACCGCTGCCTGGCTCACGAGTATCCCGCGTGAGCTACGGCGGCGGATCGAAAAGCTGCGCCTCGTCACGGTCCAGCCCGACGGTACTAGCGAGCGTGACGGCGTCACCATCGCCGAGCTGGCGGACCTGGGACAGAAGAAGCCGAAGCCCAAAAGCCTTACCGATACCAACGAGCGCCGCTACGCGGCCGAACACCTGGTCGCCTGTTTTGGTGCCTCGCACAAAATCGAAGACATCACAGTCGGCGACGCCGAAGACTTCTATCAGTGGCTGCAGGACGGCGAGGAGGGTGCCGCCCTAGCCCCCTCGACCGCCGGCAAACGGTGCGAAAAGGTAAAACGCTACTTTGCCTCGGCCGTGAAACGCGGCTGGCTCGAGCATAACCCGTTCGACGAGGTAACGATCCGCAGCAGCGCCCCGCGCGATCGCGATCGCACGATCACCACTGAAATGGCGATGGACATACTACGTGAGACGCCCGACCCGCGGTTCCGTTTCGTCTTCGCGTGTTGCCGCTTTGGTGGTATGCGTCAAACGGAACCACTCGGGATCCGCTGGGACGGCGTCAACTGGGAGGAAGGGACGATCACGCTTTGGGCCAGCAAGACAAAGAGCTGGCGTACAATCCCGATCTTCCCCGAAATCCGTCCATTGCTCGACACGCTTTGGGAACAAGCCCACGATGGCGAGCAGTTCGTTCTCGGCCGCTGGAACGTCAGCGGCTCCGCACTTACGAACAGGCTCAAGCGAGTACTCCGCCGACTGGGAGTAGAACCGTGGCCGAAACCATTTCACAACCTACGTGCGACCCGCCAGACCGAGCTGGGCGATCTGTACCCGGCCCACGTCGTCAACGCCTGGATCGGCAACACCAAAGATGTGGCTGAAAAACACTATTACCGAGTTACCAAAGAGCACATCCAGTCCGCTCAACAACCGCCCGCTGCAGGCGAAGTAAAACCCGAAGCATTGGGTGTCCCGGCCGCCGCCACACCGCCAAATCGCCCCGCCAAGGCGAAGCAAAAAGCGAAGCGGCAATAACCGGCAATTTGCCACATCAAATGGCAAATTCTGGCCACAGACCCTACAAAACGAGCGGTTTTCCGTTGCCAGGTAGTACCCCGTAGGGGAGTCGAACCCCCCCTCTCAAACCTCTTTGTACAAGGGGTTTTTTGAATCGCTCAAACAGGGCGAAGCAAAAGCCGAAGCACGAAATGCACCGGCCAAATTTTGCATTTCATGGCGTCGACGATTTCCAATGCGCGTTTGACGCTACTATATTAGCCGCTTTTTGAGTTTGTTCCGCTAAGATCACCCGACTGCTCTTGAATCGCGTTGCCGGAACGTTGCCACGAAAGGGGTCTTCGTGGCAAATCGAGCGGCACTGGGCGGCAAATTGACCGTTCAAGTGGCAAACTTCTGCCAAGTCTCTTGAGACCCCTTTTTTCGGTGTTAGCTTCGATCATGTGAGGCGTGAACAACTTGAACTGATCGCGCCATTCGCGGTCCCCGGCCTGCCACACGTCTCACAACGTTCGGATTGAATCCAAGGCAGATCACCGGGTACCGCAGATGGCGTTTTTTATTGGAGTGATGGTGATGGGACAAGAACAAGCGATGCGAATGCTAACGAGTCATCAGGTAAACGGACTTAACGAAGCAATTCGCATTGAAGTACATGATGGACCAGGAGCTGGCGGCGCATGCCATGAATATCGTCTGCATCTTGCTGAAGAATTTGTGCGTTTGTCGTTTCAAAACGGCCCGATTGGAGAAGCCGGATTCAACGGCATCACCAATGAGGCTCTGCTTGCGGTAATCGAGGATCGTTTACTTGGATTTCAGTCTGGCGAATTTGCTTGCCGCGAAAACGCTTTGGCGCTCACCAAATTACAAGAGGCCATGATGTGGCTAAAAAAACGAACAGCAGACCGTGTGGCTCGTGGCGTTGAGGGAACTCACGAAAAGTAGTTCTTTAAGCAGGCTCAGCCTTAGTCGTTCATAGAGCAATTCCAAAACTGAAACGGCCAAAGGGGTGAGAGGCCCCGCTCTACCGGCGTGGGGAAGTGGTATCCCGCCAGGCTCATATCCTGGAGATCGCAGGTTCGAATCCTGCCGCCGGCAATTGACAACGGAAACTTATCTCCCAGCAGCGGGGCTTCTCTAGCACTGCCCCGCTAAAACCCCGCTGCTGGTTTTTTTGGAAGGCGACCATGAACAGTTCGATTCAAACCTACACCGGACAGCAGCTTGATCTCCAGGATCCGCAACCCGAGCAGATCGACATCGAAGACATTGCACTCGGGCTGTCGCGGATGCCCCGGTTCGCCGGCCAGACGCGGATGTTTTACTCAGTCGCCCAGCATTCGGTGCTGGTCGCGAAGCACGCGCCGCGAGAGATGAGACTCCAGGCCCTGCTGCACGATGCAACCGAAGCCTATCTATGCGATCTTCCCAAACCGGTGAAGTCGCTCTGCCCGAACTATGAGACGCTGGAAGCCTATCTCTGGCGGGTGATCTCGGTGCGGTTCGGCGTCCCCTTTGAGCTTTACCCGGCAGTCCACCGGCTCGACCAGCGGGCCCTAGTGACCGAGCAGCGTGATCTCCGCAAACATCCGGTCAGTTGGGAAAGAAATGGCCTAAAGCCATTTGGTAAACGAATCAAACCGTGGAGCCAACAGAAGGCGTACATGGAGTTCGTGCACAAGTTTGAAAAGTACCAGCGTTGTTGCCAACGTACAGCAGCTTAGAGAACCACGATGGCGGACATTGGAAAAATCGGGCGCGACCCAATTCTGATCGCCGAAACGACTCCCGTCGTCAGGCCGGGCCAGGAAGTTTTGATCACTGGCAAGGAACAAGTGCGGCCAAGGTCGGTTACCGGGCCGACGATCGAGTTTAAGGCACACTCGAAAGAGCTACTTAGATTGATGGCTAACAATGTGGGCATCCCGTTCTCGCTGATCGCAGAAAATCCTGCTGTGAATGCTACGAAATGCGCCAGAGAAACCGTGTTGCGCATGGAGGCACTCAACAGTGAAGCGGAGCAAATAGAAAAACAACTTACCAACTTTTTGAAAGGAGAATCGGATGAGTGATACCAGCATCGACCGGCTTGCAGATCTATTGGGGGTCGATCCGGCCAACGTTCCCGGCATCGAAGAAACCCAAAGCATAGTTCAGCAGGCAGTCAAGGACATCAGGACCGAGCAACGGACTGCGAAGGTCGAACAGGCGAAAGCCTTAGTGCGCCAGGCGATCGGCTTGCGGACTGAGATGCACGAGCAAGAGAAGAAATTCCAAGAGCAGCAAGAGAAGTTCCACGAGGGCCTCGGAAAAATGGTTGATGCGATCGAGAAGCTCGTCGAGGGCGACGGTACGCCGCTGCTAACCGATCAGCGCGAGTAACAAACTTATCTCCCAGCAGTGGGGAGCCCATGGCTCTGCCCCGCTTTGCTCCCCACTGCTGGTTTGTCACGGACGGAAACAAATGTCAAACGAACAACTTAGATTCACCAAGCACATCGAAAAACAACACTTCACCACGGGAGAGACCGCGCGGATCTGCGATGCGTCGATCTCTTCAGTGATCAAGTGGTGCAACGAAGGCATGCTTAGGTTTACCAAAGTGCCTGGCAGCCGGCACCGCCGGATCGCACGCGAAGACCTCAAGAAATTTATTGAACAATACCGGCTGCCGCCGCAGCGGCTCAAGATGTTAGACGCACAGGACGTGGCTGCCACGGATGCGCAGCCCGACGGAGCGGCAAGGAAAGTGTGAAGGCAAGCCGTGCCAGCAGGAGACGAACACGGGGCCAGTGGAACTCGCCCCGTGGGTTTTGGAATTGAGTAACCACGGAGACACGGAGAGAAGACATGACCCCGTTGTGGCGGGTGCCCACTTGAAAAATCGCACCGCCCGGTGTAGCGAACCCGATGCCAGCAGATCCATAAGAACCTGCGGGACGGCAGTATCAAACGTAGCGGGTGCAAGCCCGTCGGGGTCACTTAGAGAACTATGCACGCAGTTGAGTACATCGAGAAGCACTGCCGTTTTAAGCGGACGATATCGTGTACTGACTTGCGCAAGAATCTCGGACGCGAAAAGGGCCATTGTACCTGGTGCAATGGGGAACTGAAAAACGGCCTGCGGAGCTGGTGTTCGGACGCTTGCCGGACGGAAGGCTACATCCGGGCAGGTGTTTACCACGGTGCGGTGTCGGATCGTGATAAAGGTGTCTGTGTCTTGTGCGGCAAAAAGTGTAGCGAGATCCAGGATCGGTTACGGCGCATGTTAGCTCGTGCAAACGGCCACGACAAAGAGGGGCACTGGGTGCCTGAAAAACGAAAGTTGGTTGACTCGTACATGCGCGTTCAGCGTCTGATGCGTGCGCACCGCATGAGTCAGCACCATCGGCACTCGCCGTTTGAAATCGATCACATTGTTCCTGTTATCGAGGGTGGCGGCTGCTGTGGGATCGACAACCTAAGAACCGTTTGTTTTGGCTGTCACAAGCAAGTGACAGCGGACCTTGCCGCGCGGCGAGCGGCAAGGCGACAAGATGCGAAAAGACCGATGTTCACTGACAACTGACCACTAACAACTACTCACGAAAGGATTCTCATGCTTGTTTTATCACGGAAGGTTGGCGAGAAGATTTACATCGGGAGCGAGATCAAACTGCAAGTGAAACGACTCAAGGGGAATCGCGTTGCGATCGCAATCAACGCGCCGCCCAAGATTCGGGTGTTGCGCGGTGAGCTGGTTGAGCAGGAGAAAACAAAGTCGACCGGGGTGGAGGTCACAGAGGCGGCATGAACAAAAATCGTGACCACAAGGGCGATCCGGAGTTTTGGACCGACGAGCGGTTGGCTGAACGGTTTGGCGTCTCGCGGACGCGCATCTTCGAGCAGCGGCATCGGGCAATCCAAAAACTGAGAGACGCGGTGCTGAGGGATCCGGTACTGCGGCAAACGGCAATCGACATGGGCCTTCACAGCAGATAGCAGCACAGCAGACAACGGCGGTAACAGGCAGCAGCCATGCAACAGAAAAACCTCTTACTGAGTCGCGAGCAGCGGATTGGAGCCTTGCGGTCGATCGACGCTGGCCAGCTCGACGTTGGGCGCGGCGCCTGGGGGAACGTGGTCGACCTACTGATGCAGGTCGAGTTCTGCACGATGCGCGATGGTTGCTTTGCTTATGCAGAGGTTCTGGCCGCACGGATGAAGCAGAACGCGGGCGTCTCGAAGGCGACATTCTTCCGCACCGTGAAGCTGGCGAAGTCGCTCGGCTTGCTGGTCACAGAGTCTCGCTACAACCGCCAGGGCCAACAGTCGAACGAGTGGCTGGTGCAGTGGCAAAAGGTGGCTGCGCTCGCTGGCGGAGGTGGGTCTCATGTTTTGGGTAGAGAGTCTCAAAATGACACCGGTGGGTCTCATTTTGACACCGGTGGGTCTCAAAATGACACTCCCAATATAAGGAACAGAACCGACATCAGTACCGTCATCAATACTGGTCGATTAGTCGACGGCGACCAGATTGATGATTCGAAGCAGACGTTATCTCGCGCCGAGCTTGGTGGGCTGCGCGAGACGGGCAATCGGATTCTCCGCAAGATCGGAGGGCCGAAAAGCCGTCGTGATCGTGAGCTGGTGGCCAAGATCGCGATTCTCTCTCGCAAGTTTGGCGAGAACTGGTTGTGGGACGCTGTCGAGGGCGTGGTGCGGACGAATCCGCGTAACCGCTTCGGCTACCTGCACTCGTCGCTCCGCAACGCAACGCGCGAGCTCGGCTACAACTTCGACCAACAGCTCGCCCGCACGGTGGTGCCTGCGGAACTCGATCGCAAAGCGGCGGAGAAAGTCGAGGTGGTGGGATGATGCGAGCAGGATCGCTTTTCACTGGCTGTGGCGGCATGGATCTTGGCTTCCATTGGGCGGGGATTGATACCGCCTGGATGTGTGAGCGTGACCCGCGGCCCCGGCAACTACTCAGAATGAAATTTCCAGACAAGCCAATCTACCATGACATACGAGGACTCATCGGCTGTGAGACCGAGCCAGTTGACGTTATTCACGGCGGCGACCCATGCCCAAGACATAGCCGGGCCCGACAGGTCGAAACCAGCACACCCGATCTCTCCGGATACTTCCTTGCAGTGGTCGCAGAACGTCGGCCTCGATGGGTGGTCCGCGAAAATGTTCTTGCACCAACTGTTGACGACTTCGCGATCGCCTTGGAGCACCTCGGATACGGAACAGTTGTTATCGGAATCGACGGTGCAGAGATTACTGGCCAATCCCGACCGCGGGAGTTCGTTGTCGGACGTTATCAAACCGGCCGGGACCGCGTTCGAGAATTCTTTCAAGACGCGGAGGACACTGCAATCGTGTATCAGGCGGCACTACAACGGCGGCAGGTGTCTCCATGTCTTTGTACGAACCCTCGCCGACTTTCCTATGGTGAGCTTCTTGTTTGGGAACCAGAAGGATGGCTCCGTGTGCTGGACTGTGAAGAGCGCGAGCAGCTTGCCGGTCTGCCTACCAGGTGGACTGAAGGATTTTATCGAGAGTCTCGCGCAAGATTCACCGGAAACTCAGTGATTCCGCACAAGGCGAAGTGGATCGCTGAGCGCATTGTCGCTGCAGAACAACAAACGTCCTCCGTGTCCCCCGTGCCCTCCGTGGTGAAAACATGAACGAACCAACGAAACGACAACAGCAGGTTGTGGATGCGATTCGCGGCTACCAGGCGCAGCACGGTTATCCGCCGACGGTGCGAGAGCTGGCCGCCCTGATCGGTGTCAGTAGCCCGAACGGTGTGATGTGTCACCTGGTCCCGCTCCGGCGCAAGGGGCTTGTGACTTGGGAAAACAGTTACGGCCGCACACTGCGGGTTGTCGATCCGCCCGAGCCACGCGGGATGCCGCTCGTGGAACTGGGGATGATTACTGAGGTTTAGTAATGGCAGACCAATCGAAAATTGAATGGACGGATGCAACGTGGAACCCGGTGCTGGCTCGTAGCTCCCAGGGCCAGCTCGGGTTTCACTGCCAGAAGGTGAGCCCCGCGTGCGAGAACTGCTACGCCGAAGCGTTCAACATGCGTAACCTGCCCAACCGTGGCACCGGCCTACCGTTCACCGCGTCCAGCCTAGAGCAAGTCGAGATCGTGATCGATGAAAAGACGCTGCGGAAACCGTTGGAGTGGAAAGAGCCTCGCACGATCTTTGTCTGCTCAATGACCGATCTGTTTGGTGAGTTTGTTATCTGGGACGCCTTAGATGAGATTTTCGCAGTCATGTACGAATGCCAATGGCATACTTTCCAGGTTCTCACTAAAAGACCAGAACGGATGGCAGAGTACCTAGGTTCTCCAGCAACACAAAATCGGATTGCTCACAAAGTTTGGTGGAGACTACACGCGAGGGATCTCGAAAAAGCCAAGTTAGTCTCCCCGGGTGCCATATCAATGGACTTGTGCGACCTGTGGCCGCTGCCAAACATTCATCTTGGCACGACCGTCGAGTCACAGCAGTACCTCGATCGCTGCGATCCTTTGTTTCAGTGTCCGGCTGTGAGTCGCTTTCTCTCGGTCGAGCCGCTCTTAGGTCCGATCAAGTTCGCCAATATGAAGTTCATCGACTGGGTGATCGTCGGTGGCGAGTCGGGCCACAGCGCACGCCCCATGAAGCGAGATTGGGTGCGTTCAATCCGTGATCAATGTGTCGAGGCTGGCGTGCCCTTTTTCTTCAAGCAGTGGGGATCGATCGGACCCGACGGCGTACGGCGATCGAAAGAAGAAAACGGGAGGCTGCTCGATGGTGAAGAGTGGAACCAGATGCCGGAGGTGACCCATGCCAGTACCTGATAACTACATCATGCCGTTTGGGAAGTACAAGGGACAAGAGATTGGCAGTGTGCCAGCCAGTTACCTTGATTGGGTTGCCGGTCAGTCGTGGAAGTGGCAGTGGCCGAAGATCGTCGAGTACGTCAATGAAAACCGCGACCACATCGATCGCGAACTTGATTTGGAAGATTAACCCAATCTGCGCGAATCTGTGTCATCTGCGGACTAAGGTTGTCCACAGATTACACAGATGGGCGCAGATGATGAATTTATCCCCGTGACCTCCGTGCCTCCGTGGTGAATCAAAATGCCGAAACTTAGATCAGCCGGGTTTACTTACGTCGACCCCAAAACGAAACAGACAACACGGGTGACGTTCTCGTTTGACGATCGTGGGAAACCGAAACAGGTTTTCATTCAACCGCCAATCGGCAAACCAATCACGATCGACAACCGCGACGGCAAGTTCAAACCTTGTGTGACCCATTGCCAGAAACTGATGAAGAGAACCAAGAGCTAGGAAATATCACCACGGAGACACGGAGTTATGACTCAGAAGCAGTTGCGTGAGCGTATCATTCGGCGACTCCAAAGGATGCAGGCGGAGTTGCGCGAGACGATCGACTTGAAAGAGTCGTGGAACGATAACCGAACCGACTGCCCGCCGTTTGATGTTGGCTGGGACAAGGTGATGCTAAAGAACATCGTCGATCAGCTTTCCGCTTGGGATAGAAACGACATCAATGAAGTGAATCGTCTCAATGCTCAGATGCAAGAGCTTGCAAAACATGGATCGAAAATCTAACTCCGTGACCTCCGTGCCTCCGTGGTGAATCAAAATGCCAAGCACCCAGCAACAAGCATTTGACTTTAGCGATTTGACGGCGCGTGCTGCGCCGGCCCCGCCTCGCTTTGCGGCGTGGCAGGAGTTTCATCGGGAGAACCCGCTGGTGTTTGCCAAGTTCCGGCAATTTGCCATCCAGGCGTATCTGCAAGGCTCGAAGCAAGGGGCGCGGAGCATTGGTGAGCGGATCCGCTGGGATGTCGAGGTCGAGACCCGCGGCGGCGAGTTCAAGGTGAACGACCACCACTGGCCCTACTATGCCCGGCTGCTGGCAGGACTCGATGAGCGATTCAAAGAGTTTTTTGTTTTCAAAGACAAGCACTTCGACACGACGACCGAGGCGATCGTGCGGTTTCATAAGGGGATCAAGAGGTGAGAGACGAGAGACAAGAGCCAGTGGAGCCGCAGGATGACGACTGCCAATACTGCGGCGGCGACGGCTGCTACGACTGCCTGTATCGGTGAGAGAATTAACCACGGAGACACGGAGAACACGGAGACGATTATGACATTCACACGAGCTAGAGAAAACGAAACTTTTTCGGAGTACGAAACATTCCAGATTATCACTTGCTACAAGTGCGGTATGCCCTTTGGGGTGCCGCAGCACTGGAAAAAGAAGAGACATGAAGACCAGGGGGACTTTTATTGCCCAAACGGACACATTCAGTATTACTCAAAGTCGACCGAGCAAAGACTTCGAGAGGAGATCAGTGCGCTGAAGCGGCGCGTCGACCTTGCTCGCGACTCTGAACAATACTACCGCGGTCGCGCTGAAAAAGAGAAGCGACGCGCGGCTGCCCATGCTGGGGTAGCTACCAAACGGAAGAAGAAGCTCGATCGCGTTGCTGCCGGTGTCTGCCCGTGCTGCAATCGTACTTTCCAAAACTTAGCCCAGCACATGAAAACCAAACACCCAGACCACTCTCCGTGACCTCCGTGCCCCCGTGGT
>FUIF01012210.1_pt1 | contig 28379 bp, 53 predicted proteins | sample 1003461 | NCBI WGS metagenome assembly FUIF01 (sample SAMEA80401918, study PRJEB19352) | marine metagenome
CCAACTGCTGAGCAAATTCGATTTCCTCATCGGTTTTCGGTTCCTTCAGTCCTAGCTCGATCATCTTGCGATTATTGAAATCCTTGAGTGGTCCAAGACCGGCACCCGTGATGTTATCCATCAGAACCGCCAAGGCAATCGGCATATACTGCTCACCGCCCTGAACATTGGGCAGCAATTCCATAATGCCCTTCATGTCCTCGACAGTCTGCTCGCGCTGTGTTTCGTATTGCGGTCCGACATCTGCGTACGACTTGAATTTCTTTGTGCGCAGATCGTTGCTTTCAACAAACTGGCCCGTTTGTTGGTCCATTACGCTTTCGAGAAGTCCGACCTCTCCCTCAGTGCCATCACGCTCGAGGGTGCGCTTTATGCGTGGGGTTGTGTAAATCTCTTGGGCCATGGCCTGATAGATTTCACCTGACCATGCGATTGCGGTGTCAATGTTTTCGCTGACAACCTGCGTGTTCATGTTCTCACGCTTCATGAGTTGCGCAAGAGCTTTTCCGCTGGCCTCTTTGTCGATCGCCTCCCCCGCTACAAATCCGGTTTGCTCCTGAATGTATGCCGGGATAATCCCAAGAAGGCTTGTTGTGGATTGGTCCAAAGCTGCGGGCTTGTTGTATCCAAGCGGACCCATAGCAACAATATTTCCCTCTTCATCGGTGGCATTGTCCACCATGAGAAATGGCTTGTTGTTCTTGTCAGCCCAAATTTCAGAAATGTCTTGGTTTTCAACCTGCTCGCGGGTAAAAATCGGGACTTCCTGACCCGCTGATGCGCTGTTCTCCGCCAGCTGGGACACCTGCACGTTGTACAGGCGTTGAGCGTCCTTCATCTTGCGCACCAACCCCCGATAGCGCTCCGTTCCATCAACAAAAGCTCGGTACCCGTATCCAGTAACGACAGGAATGTATTTTCCTGCAACACGCTTGGTTTTGCGCAGGATCTCGGTCCCACTGAATACGGTGCGCTCGCATGTCTGGTGAATAACCGTGCGCTCTCTGACAAATGTGCGCGTTTCGTCGTCGGCCAGTTCGTCCTTGATTTTGTCGTGATCTTCCTTGGAATACGTCTCAACCTTTTCGGTTGCCAGATTGTTGTAAACAAATGCAGTTGTTTCTTTTCGGACAATCTCATAGCGCGTGGCGATGTAATAGATTGGGATGTCGGCAGTTGCGCCTATGCCACGCCGACCAAAGTCCCTACTTTCAGGCGTGTATGCGCTAACAGGCTGATGACCTGGAAACTCTTTTTCAAAGCTTGCATCCGTGTATTGGGTTAGGACCGTGCAGTGTCCCGCATCGCGCTTGTCGATGCGCAAAGCCGACTGATCCCAGTACACGGTGTTGTAGCTGTTGTAGATGGGTTTCCATTCAATGTGCTGGTTTTCGTTTTCCGGGTCGCTGTCGTCGTCAAACTCGTTAGCCAGCCGCCAAGATCCCACTCCAACAGTGGCGATTTCCATGATGGCGTTGTCTACGGCTATCTTGCCTGAGTAATCCCGAAAGTCAGACCTGTATATACCGTTAAGAAGATCTGAATCCTTGGTGGTCGTCCCCCTGTCGTCTGGCTTAAATACAACGCCCGTGGGGTTCTGGTTTCGCTCGCCCAGAAATCTTTGAAGGGGGTTCGAAACGATATCCAGCTCAAGCCTTACGCGGTCCTCGTGGTCAAACACATCCTCAAACCAGTCTTCCCACATGCCGCCGTCTACGTTGACAAAGCGCATATCCTCATTGGCCTTGTCGCGCTGATCGTCCATTGCATCCGCATCGCTTTCAATGTCGCGCTTGAAGCGCTCAAGCATTTGCTGCTCTTCGTCTGTCATCTGAACGTTTGGATCGAGAGATGTCTTGGTCTTGCGGGCCATCAGTGAACCTTAAACGAGCAATAGTTGCGCGATTATTGCATTCAAAGCCCTTGCAATCAATACGCATAAAAAGACCCGACTGGCACCGTCAAGGTTCTGCCAGCCGGGCGTGAGTGGTATTGAGGCACAGATACAGAGTATCGTGATAGGTGAGTTAGGTTAGGCCCATGTGCGCCGGGGTGTCAATCCCGTTTCTCTCGTTCGCGCATCATGGCGTCAGCCGCTATGTAGGCCCCTTCCGCAATACCTCTCCAAAAGCGATAAAGTGCCTCTCGCTCTGTTTCGCCTTTGCGCATGTCGATAGGATCACCGCTGTAGGCAGCTGCCTCTAGGATTTTCATCGCGAACTCGTCCCGCAGCGTCTTTCCATCATGAAACAACGTTATTTCACCGGGTTTGTGTAGGTTAGTATCACTGATATCAATCATCAATCTGTCCTCGCTTTGGGGCGCAGAGACTTGCTCGGCGCGGTTTCATTCGGTTGCTGGTGTTCGTGGCACATGAACTCAACCTGGTCCATGTCGTAGAGGCCGGCGTCGTGCGCGAAGTCCTGGCACTCGTCCCACGAATTGAAGGTGAGGATAATCACGTAGAGAGTTTTCATCAGATTTCCTGCAGCTCGATCACGTCCCCGTTCTCATTGGTGAACGTGCCGGTGACCGCAAGTCCATCCTTGATGGTGAGAGTAAGTTTGCGTTCATCGCTATCAACTTGCGTCGGAGTCCACGTGACATTAGAGCCGTACAGCTTCACAGTCTCAACAACTGGTTCTACTACCTTGATACGATAGCGAAGCACATCTGAATCGAAGCTGGGATCTCCGGGGAACGTATGCCACCCCAAATCGTCAACATAATATTCAATTTTGCTCCCTTTCTTAGCCGCCAACAACAGCGCGCCCTTCTCAGCGTCTGTCATTTCACCCCACGGGCGCGGCCCGTGGATCAATTCGGCTATGAGATTGCATTGTAGGTGCTGGTCGTGACCCTCATTCTTAACGGATTCGCCATTTTTCTTAAAATGCCCCAAAGGCGGCACGACCCAAGGATAACTGTCACCAGGATAATCGGGTGAATAAACAGCGGGACCACCAATGGCATCATTCCCATTTCTGTAAAACTTCCCGGTTTTAACTTCCATGTTCTTTCCCTCTCGTTTCTGTAGGCGCAAGTAGGTGGTGGGGGTTAGTCATCTTTATGTTGCCGTTTCATTTTGCGATAATGACGCCAATTGTAAAATCTTGCCCACGCAAAAAAGAATGCGCAAAATAAAATTACCAAGCCCATCCAAATTAAACCTACAATCTCTCCAAGTGTGTAAATAAACATCTCGTCTACTCCTGTGCTTCTACAGGTAATATATAAGCTACCGCTTACAGCGTCAACCCTACCCCAACCTTTTTGCGCGGGGAATGTGCAGTGCTTTCTTCTCCTTCTTGGGGCGCGTCATTTTGGGAAACAGTTCAGTCATCACCCACACAAGAGCGTCCATACGGTCTGGTGAATAGCCCTGTTCCTTGCGATCAAAGCCCGATGTAAAGCTGCACATCTGGTCAACCAGTTCGGGCAGTTCTTTTGCGTGTCGCACCTTCTCTTGCTCGTAGAGTGCCGCGATCGGCTCCGCGCGAATATGCTTGCCGCGTGTAGCCGTGACAAGTTTAACGGGTATAGTTCTACCACGCGCGACAGATCTAATAGTGGCCTCTACCATTTCTCCCCCCTGGTTCTTCTCTGCGACAATGCAATCAGCATCGAGAGTGTCGTATAGCGATATGGCTTTCCGCGCCCACTCTTCGGGGCGACAAACCCCGCTTTCATCTTCCAGCACGTATCCTCGTCCGTTTGACAGCCCCCCAGCCACGATACCAGTTTCATTGCTTCCTACCTCTGACGAAATGGCCGGATCGATGGCCACCACAATGCGCTCAAGTTCCGGGGGTGTGTCTATCTTAATCCACTTGCGGCGCCACAGTGCGTTGTCATCGTCTGCCGTGAATACACCGTCAAAGAATCTGCGGCGCTGTCGCTCTGAGAGATTCTTGAGGCTTTCAATATACTCAGGAGATAAGTTGTCCGCATTGTCGATGGGGTTCACCGTCATGTAACGGTAGTTTTCTTCGTAGTCCGGTATTTCGCGCTTGCTCGGGTCGGCTGGATCAACGCCGAGAACAAACATCTGATAAGTCCAGTGCGCAGATGTGGTGGGGTTCAGGTCGATGTACATCTTTTGCTTTAGAATGTTGCCATTGATGTCTTTGACCACCTGCGCCAAGCGAGATTTCACAAGCTCAAATGCGGTCATGACAATCTGAGACGCTTCGTTCAGGTAGATGGTCACATATTCGCGGCCAAGAACCTTATCCAAGCGCTCTTTGTCCTTGAGGCCGGCGAGCCAAATTTGAGACCCATTCGGGAAAGCAAAGTATCCGTCCTTTTCCTTCCACTTGATGACAAGTCCAGGAAAGGCCAGATCGACCACAGTGGGAATCGTCTCGTTGCCGACCGATTGCTTGGTATCAACACCGTCATTGCGAAATATGGCGTGGCGAGATCCAGGCGCCTTTAGCGCTCTTACAATGATACTGTAGCAGATGAAGAATGTTTTTCCTGACCTAGACCCACCATAGACCAGGAAGTACCGAGCTGCAGTGCTGAATACCGCGCGAACTTCTTTCTGCTTCTCGGTAAGCGTAAAGGTGTTTTGGTCTGGGATGGCATTCACAGTTCGCTGTCGTCTTTAGCAATGATAATGGTCGGCGCGCGCTGGTCGTTGTCCTTCTCAAACAGACCAAGGTGACGAGATAGCTTATCCAGCGCATTCAGCTTATCTTTGTTGGAAAGAAACGTCTCGTTATCTGGGGTGTGGGAAGGCGTGAAGGCAATATCTGCGATTTCCTGCAACACGCGCTCACGGGTAATTTCCAGCTTTTCGGCAGCCTTGGCTTGCGCCTCAGCAATGGCATTTTGAATGTGAAGTTTTGTCAATAGCTGATAACCTATCTGCCGCGCTGTTTTTGCGCTGTACCCTGCTCTGATTGCAGCCTGAGTTGCGTTCAGGTCGATAAGATACTCCTGCACAAACCTGGCTTCCTTTTTGGTGAGCTTATTGGGCATTCGTTTCCCCTATGCAAACGCTAGTGTTTTGTGAAAACTTGCGTCAGTGATATTAGAAATGGCATGCCTTCCAATATATTCCGAATAAGCGGGAGGAATAGCTTCTGACATTTCCGCCAAAGTCGCCCAATTCATGCCCATTGCTTCGGACGCAGCGGCCTTGTGGCCGCCCTCCCAAACATCACGCGTACGTCGGCCCCCAGCGCTTGCCGCCCGCTTTCGTGCGTGGCCTCCATACACACCAATTACCGGCCTATTGTCGTGATTGCACTTGGGCTGAGGTATATGAAAATTTGCCTCAAATAGCCGGTGACGCCTCAATTGACAGCCTTGGGCACCAAGGCCAAACATCGATCCGCATAAAAGAACTGGATCTCGAAGAGCCCATGAAGCTTGCTCAACATTTTCAATAACCCAAGGAACCTCTGAAGGCATTCTTTCCCTAACCGAGTCAATCAAAAGAGGTGCCCCAATAGCACCAGGGGCGTGACGCATTACCGAATATCCCTGACACGGGGGGGACGCCCATATAAAGTCAAATCCAGAAAGGTCAAATTCCAAAGCATCCGCTTGGTGAAATTCAAATGGGTATCTCTTTTGATGGACCCAATCCACGCCAACAACTTCAAAACCCGCGCGGCTCAATCCAACACTTGCACCACCCGCGCAGCAAAACAAATCAAGTGCTTTAAATTTCCTACTCATTCACGGCCCTCATTTGATCGCCCTTTGGTTCATGTACGATAGCATCGCCTTCACCTTTGGTGTGAGCAAGCGCTTCGGTCATTCCTTGTTTCAAATCCTCAGCGAGATGCATTTGGCCGATAGCTTGGTATACTTCCATCATGGCTTCCATCGCGGCTTCAACCTTAGCTGCGATATCGGGATTGGACTCAACGAAAGGATGCTCGCCAACGTGCGTGGCGTAGGTGTCCATGAGAACAGAGGAGGTGTGCATGGCTTCATGGGCTGAGTAATCGGTCAAGGCGTAACGCTCCTATTTCCGGCGCTTTGGTTTCTTTCGGCTTTTGCCTGCTTTGGAAAGTGCTATGGCGACGGCTTGCTTCTGAGGCTTTCCGGACGCACGCTCGGTGCGAATGTTGGCGCTGATGGTTTTGCGGGATGAACCTTTCTTAAGCGGCATTTTTGTCACTACTATCCCAGTTATTTCCGTAATCTCGAACCATTTCCTCGGCAGCCAAGTTGGCAGCAAGCCAGGTTCCTCTTATCTTGCTCCCGCACTCAAGGCAGCCTCCACTGACATGATATGCGCCACTTTCGCAATCACAAACATTTTCATTCTTAATCACGCGGGCAAAATGTTTCCTGCAAAGGCGATCAAACTCTTTTCTCATAACTTTATTCATGCGCTTTTATCCTTATCTCTACTGATTTGCGCACATCATGGCGTTTTCAAAGGTTGAACCATAAGCGGTGCAGAAACCAACTGGCGAATTAGGATACCATTGGATTTCCCAAAGACTATCGTGAGCGACCGCTTCTTTGAAATCATCGCGGCTGATCCACTCGCTTTCGTCAAATCCATCCGTAGGTCCGTGCGCACATTCATCCTTGCTACGGAAATACTGCTGAACACTTTCATAGACGCCCTTATGGGGATCGTGTGCAATGTGAAGTGTCACATGCTTCGGCAAGAAGTCTGTGAATTTCGGATTTTCATGATCCATTTGTTTTCCCTTTCTCTGGTTGATGCATGGACGGTAACATAAGCCACCGTCCACAGCAAGAGTGGTTACATGCGCTTCATCTTGCCGCCACCCACAGAGGGGTTCGAAGCGAAGCTTTTGTTGTTGGACATGACGGGCTTTGACTTTGGCATCTTCCTGCCGGGCATAGCCTTATTCATGCCACCACGCGGGTTCGATCCGATCTTGCCCATTCCGTAACCTTTACCTTTGGCCATTGTGTTTCCTTTCCTAGATCCAGGCGTCGTTGAGCTGAAATCTGGTTTCGATCTGTTCGTTTTCCCCAGTCCCAGCATTGGTGAACGCTGCAATGATGCGATAAATACCCCGACTAGTCAAAGCGGCGGTTTCGGTTGGAGTTAGGATTCCTGTCCACTCTTCGTTTGAGTCCAGAGGGATGACGCGAGTAATCTCTGTGGTGTCCGCAGGAAACTGTTTCACGTAGATGGTGCACACCCAGCTTGCCGGGTTGTCGTTGTCCCGATCAATGCGGCTTTGCAGATCTCGCAATGAAAACCTAAAGTCGATACTTTCGCCTGCATTTATCTGCGGGACGGCGTTGCCAGTTTGAGAGCCCGGCGCCATGACGCGGGCGGTGTCCTGATCTTCGCCGTAGTAATAATACCAACTTCCGTTTGACATTGCGTGTCCTTTTGTGTTTGAGCGCGGGCCGGGCGCTAATCCGGCGCTTCCCTATTGGCATAGTCCGTTATTGGTTCTGCCGCGCTTAGGGACTTTGGATGTTTGTCGCTGCATTCACAGAAATCATAGCGTGTAGCTTTCCACGCCGCCGCGCTCAGGAGGTGCAACCCCCGGCCAGTAAATCCTACAGGTCTTTCGACGTGATCCTGGTTGATCCGGCGCATGTTGCACCACCAAAGAGCGGTTATGCTGAGTTGTGTCTCTTTCCGTTCGCACCCAGCGGGCAAACCTCATGACGCTTGTGACACGTAGCTTCCCGAACGCGTTTCGGGACCGGTGAGCCCGAGACAGTTGTCCGGTCAATCCCAGGCTCAAGCACATATTACAACTCCACTCCTAAAAGAACAAGAACCCATCGCAACACTTGAATACCAGCAATGACCGTCATCGCAGCGACAGTGACGGCCAGGTAGATGCTCAGCATTCCTATCTGATGATGTCGGCGCCGGTTTCTCTGGCGTATGTCGTGTTCGTTGGTCATGCCGTGACCTCCTGAATAGGAGAGTCGATTTCGGCTAAACGTTCTTCAAGAATTTGGAGACCGCGAGGTTTTCGGATGCGGTAGCGGACAATGCAATGTTTATCGTGCCCCCATTTCGCGATAACCCAATCCCAGAAAAAATATCCGCACCCCGGCTTAAGTCGTTTTACGTAGCCATGTTGGTGGAATCCGCATTTTGAAACCAAATGCAAGTACGTGCCAACTGGCACAGGACATCCTTTGCCGTCATGCTCGATCCACGGACCCCACTCAGACATCACAAGTTAATCCCTGTAAAAAATTGAAAGATCCAAACAACCCCAACAAAGGATAAAAGGCAAGCGCTAAGAATTATCAACGCAAACCACATTAACCAAACTGCCTCCATAATCGTAAAGAAAAGGAACCTAAGATCGCTTTTATTTCTGCGAGAAAATTTATCAAACATCACCATTTCCCTACCTTTCTGCATTCATCCTCAGTTACTTCATTTTTATCAAAGTCCATCTATCAACTCCTGCGGAATATCCGGAGGCAACGGCTCACCCCAATACCTCATGAACTGAACCGCATGACGCGCCAGCTCGGGATACACGAAAACAACTTCGTCAAATCTGTCGCGCTTTGTTGACAACCATTTTCGGTCTATCTCCAAACACCTTTGCAATGATTCCATTTCGTCAAATGTCAGGTGACTTCTTTCTCCGCGTGCTGGAACAGATGATGATTTTCTTCTGTTCTGGTTGTCGCGATGAGTTTGGCAAATTGAAGAAATTGCTGCAGGAGTCGGTCGCTTAGACTGAAAGTTTCGAACCCAGAACCGACAAGCATGTTCGATGATTTCCTCCGGGTACTTTTCGAGAACTGAAATCCAGTCATCCATTGCGCTTTCAAAAACCTCAACCGGATTGTCCGGCTGAAAGTAGTGGCTTAGAAGGGTTTCTATCCGTCCCGCTATCCAACCTGCATCTGTCTTGTCGTTGTGCTTCTTCTCGCTCATGGCGTTCACTAGCTCGCTGTGCTGCGCGCCGGGCTCTTTCGATAGCGGCCCCATCATGCCTTGATTTTCCATATCCGTTTGTCCTTTCGTGGGAAGGTATGCTTTCGGGGAACACTCCCGTCCAACCATTCATTATGCTTTTTTCAACGATAGCGTCAGCCTGTGGGTTTCCGTGAAGCTTTTTTGCAATGAGACAAGCAGCTCTCTCGGTAAGCTTTGCCCTCTTGTGCCTCCGATGATCGATGAAAGCTTCCGCGCTTTCCTCAGTCATGACGCTACAGAGGATTTCTAATATTTCGTCTTTAGGGGGGAGGGGGGTATTAGTTACTTCTTGGGATATTTCTAAAGGGTTATTTGGGTGGTCGTGTGCCACCCCTAGGGGTGGTCGTGTGCCACCCGTGGGGTGGTCGTGTGCCACCCGTGACACTCTGTCACCCGTCAAATAAAGCCCCTCTAAAGCGGAAAGATTGATACGGTATTCTACTGTGTATCCGCGTGCACAAGAGCGCTGGCCAACTTCAGAAATCAATCCAGCTTCGATCATTTCGCCAATTTGACGCTGAACGGTTCTTTTGTTCATCTCAAGTTCGTCAGCGATTGTCTGTTTAGCAGTCCAGATTCCAGAGCCATCATCGCTTGCGCGCGCCGCAAAGAACATTAAGATTGCTTTTTTCGTGGGAGATCCGACACGACGGTCGGCAACGGCTTTTTGAACGTCCCAGCTCATTCTATTACATCCAATTCATCCTGACTATCTTCAATGCATTCTGAAATTAGTTCTCGAATGGCATCATATCCCTGAACTGATTGGCAATCTTCCCTTTGAGCTTTTCCCTTGTGAGGCCAAAAATTTAAAATTATTGGAGATCCGCCGTTATATCTTACCAATCCAACAATGTGCCAAGGGGCAACATCTGGGTTAGGTTGACTAAAATCAATCCAGTCATATCTATCCGATATTTTTCGGAACATATGAACATTGGCTACTTGTTTAGCACTATTGGGATTGTGGTAGATTTCAAAATCAAGTGACAATTCAGCCTCCTTTGTTGAGGCTGGGCTTGCAAGCATTATTTTGTGATGCTAGAACTTACCCAGCGAGTGAACACCGCTACCATAACCCAACACTGGGACAGATAGCAAGGGCCGGGATTTTCCTGGCCCTTTTCTTTGCTACGACACAACCCCCCGATGCTCTACTTCCACAACCGGAGGGATTATCCTGACGATCACGCACCCACCGGCCACGACGCCATTGAACCTGTCGGGAAATCGGGTGCGAAAACCGCTGTCATCGCAGCCCATGGCATCTGCTATGCCGTCTATAGCAGCCTTCTGGGTTGCGGGCATGTTTTGAATGTCGCGATTGCGGTTTGTAGGTGGGTGAAACTCGAACTCCAGTATTGCGTTAGGTAAACACGGAATTTTTTGCTCTTTTGCAATCGCCCATGCATATCTCCTAGCACTTTTGACGGCCTTAGCGCCTACTGCCCAGTGTTTTTTTCGATTCTGCCAGAGATCCGCTTCGGGCCACGGCAAACGGATAACAAATGTCACTTCACCAACCCCCGCTCCACAAGTTCGTCCATCAAGTCAAAGTACTCAGTCTCAGAAAGTCCGCAAAGATCCGCCATTTGCTTGCTGGTTGCTTTGTCCCCGTCTTCCAGTATGGCGCAGTGAACGGCGTAGATACCTCGGGCTGCGATTGAAATGGTGCTGTTGTATAGCACGTTTGGGACTACGGGAGAATCAGAAGAAATTTGTGGTTTCATTTTATTCCCTTCAAGTCTGTTGACCGCGACTTGGTAAATCAGTTACCAAATAACTGAGGCCCTTTGATGGTCTTGCCCATTTTCCCTTTGGGCTGGTTGCGAGAGGCGTCCCAGGTTGGTTTCCGGGGCGCCTCTTTTTTATATCTTGTTCTTGACACTGTTTGCAAGCGCTAATATGTTGGTGTCACTGAAACGGGAAATTTCCCACCAACCAACCCACGAAAGGGAACATCATGAATAAATTTACTGTAACAGCTTTTGCGTTGGCTCTGGGCGCCAGCGCTGCATCGGCCGAGTGCTTGGACGCAGGATACGAAGTTATCCCCAACACTGGCGGCACTGCGTGTCATTTTGTTGGAAACTTTGATGTGACTGCAAATCGCACAGGCGACGGCTCGGCCATGGAGCAACGTGAAGTTGATCTTGTCTTCAACAAAGACGGCGAACTTGTCAAAGACAAAAGAAACAAAAAATAAATGGAAGGTTTTGAAGCAAGCCCGACGAATCGGGCTTGTCACTAAGCCAACCAAAGGAATTGTAATGAACTACAACTTTCCCAAAACACGCACCGCTCTTGCCATGCTCGAATCCCTGACATCGCATTATAAAAACCAAGAAGCGGATAGAGTGCTGGCAGATGCAAGGAAAGAGGTATCCGCCTTTGAAGAACCGCTTTTGGATCTGGTCGAAAAGTACCTTGAAGAATCCGAAATGGGAGAAAGCTACTTCGGTGTGAAAGCGTGCGGCAATTCCAACTTCGTAAAACGCCTTCGTGATGGGGGCTCTTTTCACTCTGAGACAGTGGATATCGTGCGATCTTTCATCGCTGATCGACTGAATGCTTAAGCGAAAAACACCACTTAAGAGAACCGGGTTCAAGTCAAAGCCGAAACCTATGCGCCGCGTGAGCGCCAAACGTCAAAAGCACTGGAAAAGCCCCGAGGGAAAAGCCGAATTGGAATACATGCGTCTCGTCAAGACGCTTCCATGCTGCATATGCGGACACCCCGGACCCTCCGACGCACACCACTGTATCCATAACAGATTTGGCTCAAGAAAAAGATCTGGGTATGATTGCATACCTCTTTGCAAGCCGCATCATCAGGACGGACCGGAAGCCATTCACAACGGCAAAGAAAACTGGCACCGAAAGCACGGACCCGACTATAATTACATAGAAGAGACCCGAAAAAAGGTTGACATTATACGCAGCCGCAAATAGTATTAGGCAACCAACCAAAGGGAAAACAGATGTCCGATTATGAAAACGAAACCCGCGAAGAGTACCTTGAGCGCAACATTGCCGAGGTACGCTACCAGCGCAACATCCTGCAAAACTCGTCATGGGAAAAGGTCCAGCGTTACGACCCAGCGTTGCGGCGCTCGGAACAACTCATGTCTCTTGAGCTTAAGGAGCTTCGGACCAAGGGCGGGGAGGCTGCGTGATGGATACGAGATTCACTCCGGGGCCTTGGGCACAATCTCATAGAAGGGGCTGCGACGAACTGCGAAGGACGCAAGTTTATCCTATAAATGATCCAGACAACACAATCGCAACTTTGCACTGGCATTCGGTCAAGACAGAAACGGGGTTCAAGACCGACCGAGAAGCCAACGCCCAGCTAATAGCCGCAGCACCGGAACTGTATGAGGCGCTCATCTCGGCTCAGCACACTGTTCGCTGGGAGGTCTGTGAGGGTCAGGACCCTGAAAACGAATGCTGGGCAGTCCTTGATCGCATAAACGCAGCCCTCGCCAAAGCACGGGGTGAGAACCAATGACCGGACAACTGGAAAACTTCAACGCCCTAAGAAAGCTTCAGGGTAACGCCAATAAAGCAGAGACTTTCTGGGATAATTACCGCAAAGCCACGGCCAAGGCTGGCATTGACAAATACCGCGCAGGCTTTGGGGTGGACAACCGGAATCCAAGTTTCGCCGTCAAGACTTTGTTTAGCAGCTACACCGGATCCTACGGCAGTTCCAGCGTCTACCGCTTCGACTCTTTCGACCGCGAATTGTTGGAAAAGTACATGGTGCGGGCAATGAACGAGTTGTCAGAGGACCTGTTTTCCAAAGTTGCAGAGTTAATGCGACAGGACGCCAACAAGCTGTTGGGAAAGGCCCGCAAAGAAGTTTCTGACATGCAGGCCGCGCTTTCAGAGGTGGAGGCCCAGTCATGACCTCCCCCACCCCTTTCGACGCACATGTACGCAGTAACGAGTTAGCGTCAGAGGCCACTCCCCGGCCCCGGCAGATGGAAGGTCTGCGTTTTAGATCCTTTGACATGCGCTGGTGGCAAGGGCCGCCCCGGAAGCAGGACAGGGCAGTAAAATGGATCATTTTGGCGGCAATTATTGTGGGGGCTATTTGGGTATGAGTAAACAATCAAAAATCACTTCAAAAGAACTAAAAAAACTGCTTCACTACGATCCGAGCACTGGCGAGTTCACCTGGATCGTAACGCAAGGTTCAGCCAATGTGGGCGACAAGGCCGGTACTATTGCTGGCCAAGGTTACTTACAAATTTGCATAAACCGGAAACGATACCTAACACACCGATTGGCGTGGTTATACATTCACGGTCTCTGGCCCAAAAACTCTATCGATCACATAGATGGGAATCCTGTCAACAATAAGATTTCCAATCTAAGAGAGGCAACTCATTCGCAAAATTGCCAGAACCGAGGAATGACGGCCTCCAACACGTCTGGATACTGCGGCGTGTCTCTCACCAAGGATAGAAAAAAATGGAGGGCTCAAATTCGTATTCAAGGCCAGAAGAAATACCTTGGAACATTCGACACGCCGCAGCAAGCGCATGAAGCGTATTGCGAAGCAGGACAGAAGCACCACGGAAGGTTCTTTAACTCCGGTGAGCCCAAAGCCCTCAAAACCGAAGGGGGTAGCGATGTCTAAACCATTAAACTGGGGCTCCACCTCCCTTAATAGTAACACGATATACGCCAATGGGGAAAAGGGTATATACACCATTAGCAAACAAATTGATGCATGGCGCGTCCGCCTTTTTCCAAACACTTTATTCGGGGGAACAAAGCATTGGTTCCGCGACACCCTCGAAAGCGCAAAGGCATCCGCAGAACAGGAGGATAAGGTATGACAGAGCAAATCCACGACGCAGAAAAGGTCGCCTATTCCTCAATCGTCGGACAGTCAATCATGCTGCTCAATGACGCCGGGGCCTGCATCGCCCAGCTATCGGTTCTGAACACGAGCGATCCACAGGGCATTGCCGATCAGGTGGTTGCCGCTTTGAAGGCTCCAAATCGTCACGCATACAAAGTCGGCGTTGCCGTTGGAAAGGCAAGTGGGCCAGACCGTCAGGCCGCTTTGAACGATCTTGCTGATCTTGGTCAGGAGTTCGAGACCGCACAGGAGAAGGAGGCAGGACATGGGATGTGATATCCACACTGTAATAGAGGAAAAGGTTGATGGCCGGTGGATCGGAATTGCGGCTTCCGACCGAATGAAAAATCGTCCTCTCTACGCGGAGCGGGACTATAGTTTCTTTGGTCAAGTCGCAAATGTACGTGAAAGCGGGCCGCACTACCCCAAGAACCTGCCCAAAGACGTAAGCGATTTGGCTTGGCACCTCTTTATGAAGTGCCCGACAGACTACCACAGCGCATCCCACATGCCGCTAGAACAGTTCTGCGCAATCCACAACGAGCAAAACCCGAAGGAAAGCCGCCTCGAGTATGCGGTTGAGGACTTGACCGGACTCTACAATGAGGACGGTGAGCAGTTCCGCGTGGTGTTTTGGTTCGACAATTGACCAAAGAGGACCCCAACCAATGACTGATCACGCGAACACCCGCCCTGACCGTGCACATCCCGGCGTCATCAGCGAACGCAGGATTTCAGATGTCATCAAAGACCTAGAGCGGTGGCAGGTTAGAGCCGGAGCGCGCGCGATTGAGATCATCAAGGCGTTGGACGCTGAGCGGCATGCCGTCCTGTCTCTCATGCCAGAGGCCGGGTGGCGGGACGACGTGTTGCGGTGTGAAAAGTGTCAATCGGCAGCAACAAAGCTGTGTCAGATGACAACACATGAATGCGATCCCATGCCTATTTGCGAGGACTGCGCAGCGGAGCATGATTCAATCGCTGCCGAAATTAATGACCACGAAATGCGTGAGTTTGGCGCTGAGTATGGGATGGTAACCTACCACTATTTGCCCCTACCCCCAGCGCCAGACCCCGTAAAGGCTGCGGCGGGGGTGCTGCGGCGTGAATGGGACGAACATGGCGAGGGACTACAAGGTCAGCTTGTTACGTATTCTTTGGCGGATGAGGGTTTGGTCCCTGATCTGGACGGCGCTTGGGTGAAACTAGACGATGTGACTGCCGCCCTGCGCGCTCTAAAGGACGAGTCGTGATGGACATTGACAACTATACAGCCGTGACGCTGACCGACGACGATATTCGTGCCGCCATTGTGATGTACGTAGGGGCACAAATGGCAGCGCTCAGATGGGGCGCACATACAACGGCAAGCTTCAAGCTGTTGCTTTGGCAAAATGAGAGGTGACGCCATGACCACAGAGGCACCGGAGCGGATTTGGGCGTTTTATGCGCCAGAAATTGAAGAAGACAACCCGAAATGCACAATCGTAGCAGGTGAACACTGCATGCATGGCGCACAAGAATACATCCGCGCTGACATAGCCGAAGCCCAGCTTGCAGCAGCACGTCAGGTGAGGCCGTTCACCCCAGATGATCTTGAGAAAATAAGAAACGTACTCGGTTTCTTCGTGCACCACCCACTGCATCAAGATCGGGAAACAGCAATGAAGCGGCGCGCGAATGAAATCCTCTCCGCCCTCTCTGAACAGGAGGGGAAGTAGCATGTTACCCCATTACACAATCGAAATTAGCAAACTAACCGACGCAGACATTGGACGGCAGGTTACATTTGTTCATGCCGGTGGAACCAGAGAGTTTGGCACCCTGCACTCTTGGGACGACAAGCATATCTTCGTGCGCTTTGGTTCAGCCCCGAGGGCAAAGGCAGCCGCATGTGACCCACAGCAACTATCCTGGAGCCGCCCCCATGACCCACGATAAGCTGATAGATCGGTTACGAAAGCCTGTCGAAAGACAGCATGGTTTAAGCAGGTGGGAGAAAATCCGGCTTGACCGTATTGAAGCCGCCGACGCCCTCACCGCCGCACAGAACGAGATAGAGCGTTTGGAGGGGGCTTTTGCGTTTGCCGAATCCGAGATGAATACGGCAGCACATGTAATGTCTCACTTTGGATGTAGCACCGAAGTCGAAGCATATCAAAATGCTGCCAGAATAATTCGTGAAGCTTTGCAGGGAGAAGCCCAATGAGTAACACGCCAATAGACAGGATGGCACATAAAGCAGCCTTTCGCACGGCATTCGAAATTACAACCTCGACGGACCCTAAGAAGGTTGGCGAATTTTTTGGCATGGATATAGTGTCAACACCACTAATGCCAGAAGGTTGGTTTGCTTTGAAGACTGAAAAAGGTGCTATATGCTTTGGTCCGAAAGGTTCGATATGGGTTCCGTTTTTCGACGCAAGCTCTGCAGGTAGGAAGGGGTAATGGGCGATTGTGCGAACCTCTGTGTATCGATTTCCGCTGAGAACGCGACCGTCGGAGGATGGCTTGTCTTTGGCGGACTGTTTGTTTTGCCTTGGCTATTGGGATTATGGGTAATTGTTTGTGAAATCACCGACGTGGTTTTTCGGAGGCACCAATGAAGGTCCACCCCATGACTAACCTCCACCAAGACCGCTTTTCCCTGTTCTGGTATTTGGTGCAAAAGTGGTTGAAATCCTAAACGCACGCATATAGTATGGGGACACCAACCAAAAAGGGAAAATTATGAGTAAAGATACACAGTCTAAGAACTCTATAGCGATTTCACTCACTGCTGCCCAAATGGAAATGGGAAAAGCCTTAAAGCAGTCCGAAAACCCTCACTTTCGCAGCAAATATGCGGACTTGGGAAGTGTTATGGATGCTTGTTTAGAACCCCTGAATAAACACGGTATTGCCGTCATTCAGCCGACAGGGGAAAATGAGTACGGCAGATTTGTAAAAACAGTTTTTATACATGGCGAAAGCGGTGAAACTCTTGAATGTGAAGTGCCACTGATTATTGGCAAAAACGATATGCAGGGCTACGGATCGGCGGTGACCTATGCGCGCCGGTATGGCCTCATGACAATGGCAGGAATTGCACCTGAAGATGATGACGGCAATGCAGCTGCAAAGGTTGCGCCTCCCAAAAAACAACCCACTTGGGTTGAAACCATTACCCAAGATTTACCACCTGACGCCACACCAAGGGACAAAGCAGAATCTATAGCAAGTGCCTTATGCGCACAATTTCGGCGCATGAAAGGTCTAAAGCAAATAGACCTTGAGTGGGATCGCAGGGAAACACTGATTTCCAACTTGGAAAGCAAGCACAATGACCTTTGGGGCGATGTGGTTGAGGCTTACGAACAGCGCCGAAACGAACTTGACGGAAGTGTTTCAGAGCAAGAATCCCCACTCAATGGAGGGTAATCCAATAGGACGCATGAGCGACCGCCATATCGAAGAACAAGAAAATATGACCGAGGACGAGGCTTTACAAAAGGAGTTTGAACAAAGCTTTTTTCCACTTGAAGTGCCCGAAGAGACCGAGGACGCCTCATGAGCCTTTTGGAGCAGATGAAAGCCGACGCCAAACTTTGCAACGCCCGTCTTGTCAAGAACGGCGGTTACCTTGAGTCTGAACACAGAATAAAGGAACGTCGCCAAAAGATAGCCGCGTATTTGGATCTCGGAATCTGCCCAGCAGAGATTGCCAGGATTATCGGGGAAAACCAGTCTACGGTTTGCACTGACACCAGAGCTATACGCAAGGAAAGGGGTGAGTTATGACAACCCCTATCACGGTGCCGTGGACCCATACAGCGGAGGGCGTGTGAATGGGGTTCAACGTCCTTCAAGGCGACGTGTTCGACATGCTGGCCACGCTGCCAGATGACCACTTTGATTGCGTCGTCACCTCTCCGCCTTATTGGGGCCTGCGCGATTACGGTGTTAAAGGGCAAATCGGGCTTGAGCCTACACTTGCCGAACACCTTGAGGTGATGGTTCGCGTGTTTGCCGAGGTGCATCGCGTCCTAAAGCCCACCGGCACATGCTGGGTCAATTACGGGGATTGCTACGCCACCACTCCTAACGGGCGCAGCGCCGCCGACACAAAGGCCGCAGGTGGTGATGATCGGACGTTCAGGGACAAGCCGTTTTCGACCATTCAGGGCGTCCTGAAACCCAAGGACCTTGTGATGGCTCCGAACCGCTTTGCCATCGCCATGCAGGAATGGGGGTGGTGGGTCCGCTCCGAAATCATCTGGGCAAAGCCGAACCCGATGCCCGAAAGCGTGACCGACAGACCGGCTACGGCGCACGAAAAGATATTCATGTTCACGAAAGAGGGGCGGTACGACTACGACCCGCAAGCGGTGCGTGTCGGGCGGAAATCAGATGAAGACGCAAACGGTTTTCGTGGAGGATCATACGTAGGCGGCAAGCCCGGTGTCCGTACCGCTGTTGGGAACAAGAAGACCGACAAACAACGCGGCCATTCACGCCGTCATGCTGGTTTCAATGACAGCTGGGACGACATGCCCAAGGAAGAACAGCAATCCAACGGCCGGAATCTACGCAACTACGAACCCGCCCCCGTACAGGTCTGGGAAATCGCCACACGGCCCTTCAAGGAAGCCCACTTTGCGACGTTCCCGCCCGAACTGGTTGAGCGCTGCCTGAAGGCGGGATGTCCGTCTGGCGGCAAGGTTTTGGACCCGTTCGGCGGAGCCGGAACAACCGGACTTGTCGCGGATCGCCTGCAGATGGACGCCACCCTGATCGAACTAAACCACGAATACGCAGACATCGCCATAAAACGCATCGATAGCGACCGGGGTGCCTTATTGGAAGCGATGGAGAAAACCACATGAAACCCATCATCATAGACGCCCTGACACTATTGGGAATTGCTGCGATGGTTTACGCGGCCTTGTGGCTGCCGTTGTTGTTTAAGTGAGGTAATCCGACATGAAAAGACGGTCATTTATCACAGGAGCTCTGGCTGCGCCTCTTATTGTAAAAACTCCCGGAATCTTGATGCCAGTGAAAAAGATCATTCATGCAGGTCCAGAAGTTTTGATTGATGATTTTTCTAAATTTGATGCTGCTTTCACTAGGCATCTTGCTAGAACATTCTTGCAAAAATTTGAGATAGCTAGAGCCGTTGGTCCTATAACCAATGAGCGATGACGGCAGAAATATCATTCGAGCGCGGTGGGACGGTGCTACGTTTCACCCCGCTGGCAACATAGCTATCGAGAAATCCCGCAAGCTTGCCGATGGGGAGTTTCTTGGAATTGAGCTGTTGCGTGATCGATCCATGAACTCCCATCGTCACCAGTTTGCCGAAATCAAAAACCTTTGGATGAATATACCCGAAGACCTACAGAATATGCCCTACGCAGCAACGCCTGAGACGTTTAGGAAGCATGCTTTACTTGTCTGCGGGTACTATGACGTAGAAACGATCGCTTGCGCCAACCCTGGCGCCGCTGAGCGAGCCGCAGCCCTATTGTCCCGACTGGCTACCAGGTCACACGGCTATGCGGTCACAGATGTTAAGGAAAATGTGGCGCGCTGCTACACGCCTAAGAGTCAGTCTGTGAAAGCCATGGGGTCAGCAGATTTCCAAAAGTCCAAGACTGCGGTGCTTGATTGGTGTGCGTCTATCGTAAGCCCAGAATAGATTACTTTCTCTCTTCCAGTATGGTTTCAACAGCCACCATTCTTTCCTTGAGATCTTGAAGCGCTGCAAGGATTTCCTTGTTTGGGTCTTCCTTGGCTTTGTTGCCGCGTAGGTTCCACAATAGCCAAACTCCGAAAGCTACTGGTAATCCATAGGTTGCAACGATACCGTTTAGAATTTCAGTCGGCACGTGTTATGGCCTCCACGAAAAGCCACATATGCAAGGGGAGAAAGAAGAGACTGGCGTAAAGTCCGACAACCACAACGCCCCCGGTGAATACTGCTGAATATGACAGCAAAATAAAATTTAGGCAAAACAGAAACGAACCTACCGAAACCATCCAACTCCTGATTGGTTTGAGCAGACCAACTATAATCATGGACGACGAAGCCATTGTAAGCGCGGCCCACATGGCGGCCGGAAACATGTACGCAAACCGTCCCCACGTTTCTTCGGCGAATCCTTGCGATTCCGTCATACTGTCAATCCAGAACAAACATCCGATAATGAAAAGGGAAACCTGCATTGCAACCCACAATGGCCGATACCTGTCTAGCCCATTGCAAGCCACCCACCCTTTACCGAATATCCTAGAAACCATCAGCTTACCCATCATTTCCCATAGCTCTAATTCTAGTGTATTCGATCACCCATACCAGCATCGTGGAAACCGGGGAAATGGTAACATACTCACTGTCCGTTTGCATCAATACCGCCCAGTAAGCTATCCCGGAAAACCAGTAGATCAAATCAAACATGTAATCTAAGGGCTTGGCATCACGTTCCTTAAGCTGCCACCACTCCCACAGAACTACAACAATTCCTGCGGCTAGGATTGCCCAAAACATGGTGGTGAAAGGAAACAGGAATAGAATGGCGCCCAGAATTGCCTTTCCGCCCTCGTGGTGAAGGGCTTGATTCATGCCTCCCTCATAAGGACGGCCAGAAAAGTCGTCGGGATCAAATAAAGCCATGTTTAACCGATAGCCTAAATTTCGCTGCCGATCAAACCTTTGGTTGTGTTAGACTGCGCCTCCACTGCCCACGCTTTCGCTGATAAAACGCCACGCATCGTTTGCATCTTTAAAAAAAGCCATGATTTCGCCATCCAAATTCATGACTTTTGTAGATCCCCCTCCGAAGTCTAGCGTGCAATTGTTCAGAGAAAAGTTGATGTGACTGTCATACACGCGAAAGTTTGTAACATCCGCTGCCACTGTCAAAGTAATAGCGCCTTCTGTTGTATCGACGAAATAATTTGCCCCACCCTGGGACAACGGGCCGCTTGCTGTAATGGCCTCGTGAATGATTTCACCGTGAATATGCCTAGGCATTCCACCTCTCCTACGGTTGTTTTGTTGTCGATAGCGCTCCCGTGTCATCGACCGTAATAAGCCAGCGACTGCTGTCGGGCGAAGTCAAGATAACGCCTTGTGTAAAGTCGACCGCTTCGGTAACCGCATTTTCAGTTGCTGCGCTGTTAGCGGCCAAACCGTAACACCATTGCTGCCTTGCATTGACCAGAAGTTGCGACAAGTCGCGGTGAATTAAGAAATGGTCAGGCGTGAATGTTCTAAACTCAGACCCGGCAAGCTGCCCCATTGTCTGAATTTCAACACTGTCAAAATTCGTGACCGAAATGGGGACATCAATGTCGTTGAACTCATCATTTGCACCCCCTGCTTCACGATAAGCGCCGACAACGGCTGTTGTATTTGCCGATTGATGCGGCTGAAAGCTGAACAGGAAATCGACGTCGCCAGTGATTGTATAGTCGCCCGATCCGGTCCCAAAGCTGATCCAATTATCGACGCGCGCCACGGTGGCGGGGGCGGTAAACGTCCGGAAGTCTCCCACGTCTGTAGGGCGCACCGTCACATCGGAGGGCGCCCCCACAAGCGTAATGTCGATCAGCAAATCATCGCCAGAAACGCGGCTTTCGTAGCCAATCGTTACATTAACTGTCCTGTTACCATGCAGGGGGCCTAGAAAAACATCACGTGAAACCGTCTGACGAGCGACTGCAACGTTGGTATCTGGAAGCGTAACATCAACAAACCCAGATCCTTGAGTGTCAGTGCCGCCAACCAAAATATCAATGTCAAGTTGCAAGGTTCGGGAGGTGTTTGTCGCTCCAGTTGGAAACCTCGTTGCTGTAAATGTTGCAACACTTCCTGACGCCGTGCTGATAACTTCTGTTCCCGCTGTCCGAGTCAAGAAAGTGAAAACGTTTGTTTGAGTTTGATCTACAGTTGACGCCGGAGTGTAGTTATTGACCTGGATGCGGCCGCCGCCGGTAATCCGGAAGAAGGGGATCGTTTCAGTGGTTCCCCGCAACCACATGAGTGTGTCGTTGCTGGCGCCCGCAACACGGAAACCAAAGCCACGATATGCGCTTGTTCCCAAACCATCATATCGAACCGTTCCGGATACCGGTATTGAATACGCAACGCCTGACTGCTGGTACCTTGTGCCCCCACCACGATAGTCCGCAATATTTGAATATCCGGGTGCAATCGTAACTGTGGCAACACTGGCCTCTGGATTAAAAATATCCGAAAATGCGGTAAGTTTGTGAACATCAGGGGAGAGCGGAAACAAAGTAGACATCTTGCCTTCAAGTGTCGAAATTCTCTGTTCATCAAGCTGAAGATTTGCCGAAGCACTGGCAGCAAGACGGCGCCGTAAATCACTATTCAACTTAGCTTCTGAGATCGACCCATCGTCAACATTATCCAATGCGTCATAATCGGTGATCGTGTTTAATGTCTGCGTTGATTGCAGGTAAAGGCGAACGGTACTACCGGCAGAAAAGTCGTAATCACGGCTGGCAACGTAATCACTTTCACCCCCAAAATTGCCTTCAAAAGTGAAATCCGTAGACATGTTGCCAATCAGATTAAAGTTTCCAAAAGCATCTTCTTCGTATGCATCAAGCGTTGTTAAAAGCGTTGCGATGGTTGCATTTGTTCCCGCAAACCTAAGCGCAAGGCGCGCACCGTCGCGATTGGCGGGAACCGCAATAGATCCTTCATCGGTGCTGGCATTCAAATCTGCTGCTGAATAATCCGCTGGGCTGTCATAAATGCGAAACCAGTGATTTCGATCCTGTGGGCTTCCGTCAAGCTGTTCGCCGCGAATGGTTCTAGTCCGCGTTCCAACGTCTTCTAGGAAAATCTGGCCTTGAAGCGTCAAGCGTCGGACATCCCCAGCCGCAATCACGAACCAATTGGCGGTGTCCGACCACTGAGTGAAGCTGGCAGCAGACCACACAACCCAATCGTCAGTGTACAGAACTTCTCCAAATCTCCCTGAACCATCGGTCGGCGCGTTGACAACCTTGTAAGCGTAGCCTTGTAATACGCCGGATGGTAATGCACCGGTTGACGACGCATCCCAAGTGGAGGCTTGAAGTTGGATATCGTCAAGCGTGTCACCGGCCGGTGAACCCGCAAGGCGTCCTTCTGCAATAACATTGTAAGACGAAATAACACTCGAGGTTCGACTGATCTCAAGCGTAACCTGATCACCATGTGCAAGCGTGACATTTGCACGGCCATCAATCTGTGGTGCTGGCGAAAGACGCGGAACGACTCGTAAACGGTTGTTCGTCACGGTCTCTCCGGCCAAACCGCCCAAATAACTGATTGTTATTCTGTAGAGCTCTGGCAATCCTTCAGTTGAAAGCTGATCAAAGATGGTTCCCAAAACGGTTTCGCCTGGCAGCGTGAAGGTTCGCAAGCCATTTGCCTGACCAGCGGCGCCTTGCAAGTGTCGGTTGGCTTGCCCATTAAACCATTCTGAAAGGTTAGAGTTCTGCGCAGAGTAATCACCGGTGAAAGCAAATATCGGGGCGCCGATCCCAGTTGCGTCAATCCGATCAAGAGCGGTTTGAACATCCGACGATCCGTTTATCAAGCCAGTTTGGTTTGTACTGGCGTTCACGATTTGGCTGGCGTCGGCCAACTCGCCTGTTATAGAGGCTATGGGAAATGGAATTAGGCGCGGATTACTAACCATGGGTCACCCTAAATTCGAACGTTCCGGTCTGGCCGCTGTTGTTCTGCTGGGTTAGCAGGTCATATGCTTGGCCGTTGATTGTGCGTGCGGAGGCTGTGCGCGTCCATGTTGACAGTGTTTCCTGATTAAACGCCGTCTCTACAATGCTGGTGATTGGGCGATCGGTTGGTTCCAGAATGCCGATAAATTCTGTTGCAGGCCAAGATCCGCTAATCGTGTAAGTCGATCCTGCCGGCTGCACATCTACGGATGTCAGTAATGAAGTAGCAACCGTGGCAAAATCATTCGTTGGACGCACGCCATAATACGCCTGTTCATCAGCCGCAACGGCGCGCACCGTGACTATCTGGGAGTTTGACATGATGGTTTGACCGCCTGTTGTGGTGGCTCGAATCTGAAATGTCACGGTTCCCGCGCTGCTGGTGTCGATACCGGAAAGAAGGACTGTTGCGGTCTGCGCACCGTCTGCACTTGGAACCGTCAGGGATAAGTCGTTGCCATCCGTGATAATCAGGTTCATGGAGGCGATTTGCGATGTCTGTGCAGTGGTGAAGGAAATCGTACGGGACTGGTTAATGTCCGTTCCAATATCAACGGTAGCAGGCAGGTTGATGCTGAATCCGGTAATGGATGCACCTGGCTGCGGGACACCACCTGTTACCGTTGCGTCTATAAAGCCATCTGTATCGTCGTAGGCAAACGAAATACCGTTATGGGTTCCGCCTGTGAACATTGCAGCAACAATGTCTTGGATGCTTTCTGTAGTGGGAACAGCTGATGAAAACGCCAGATCTCTAAACTCGCCGCGCTGAACCGAGCCGACTAGGTAGGGGAATCCCGTAGTGTTTCCCAAGAACGAAACGTTATCGGCCTCAACCAGAACCGTGACCTGATCGCCCGTTAACTGCCTGAATGGACTATCCGGGAACGATATGGTGTTATCGCCCAGCGTGAAATTATATCCTCCCGATCCATCAAGGACAGCAGCTTTGCTTGGCAAATATTTGATGACTCCTTGATTGCCAGTGGCATAGCTTACTGTCACTCGCACATTTGTCATGGTTGCCGCAGTTCGAAACTTGAACGCATTTGTCTGCGCATCAAGCGTCACCGTATAGTTCATTGATAGCGGGTTTGTGGTGATTGTTTCCGTATCAATGGCCTGAAGTGTGAAATCGTTTTCTGCTTCCGTCAGGTAGAATTGGCGCGGAGGATTGCTTGCAGCCGTAGGTCTGGACCTGGCGTCAATAAGATCGAAACGAACATCTGGAAACTGACTGTTGCTCAAACGCAGAAAGCTGTTGGCCTCGTGCAGTGTGGAAATATCGCCGATGCGCAGACTATCAGCCTCAAAGCCCGTATCGCCTGGCATAAGAAGCTCACCACTGGAAAGCATTCTTATGCCACTGTCGGTAAATTCTGTTCGGGCTGTGTTTAGAATGGGAATGCGGTCAGCGGGTACGTTTGTAATGGGAAGCCCCATACCATCGGCACCGTCTGCACCCGCAGGTCCTTGAATAATTGGGGTGGCAATTTCCCATTGTGAACCATCCCAAAGATACCATGTGGAGGTAGCAGTAACATTTACAAGAGTTTGATTTTCTAAAAGTTGATTGGGATTGGAAGTTGTCCACAAATCTCTAGCCGCAATGTCAACAAACGGAGAATCAGCCGGAACAACAAAACCGAAGCCGCCTCCACTTCCTCCCAGCCCCCTTGCGTCAATAATCTGAACCATCCTGAACCCCTATGTTGCAATCGTCATTGCTACGACAAGACCAGCAGAGCCCCGCAGATAGAGCCCTTCACCGTTCTGTAGGATAAATCCCCTATCGCGATAGTTTTCGTTAATCATGCCCATTTGGCTGAGATTGTGACCCGCAAGGCTTTCTGCGGGTGTTGTGGTATCAATCGCCCAATCTATATCTTTGCCTTGCGGTGTAAGAACAATGTTGGTGTTGTTTGCTGTCGCGCTATGCGCAAGCTGCCAAACTTCCGTCAGTATGATGTCTACTGTTGCCATGTTTGACGCCCCTTACAAAGAAACAGTCAAGCATGGAAATCCGCTATTGACGCTCAGATTGCATTCAATTGGAATAAGCATTGCGTGACCCTTAATTCGAATGATTGCCGCCCTATGGTCACGCATTGGGGTGGTGATCTGGGGCCGCGACTTGCCGACACAAGGACGCGGCCCCACCTTATTCTATCGCGAATAAGTTCTATTGAATAGTGATGGTTTTATCCTGTTTCGTCAACGCTCTTGCACTCACGGTCCCAGGTTGTGTTGGTTTTCCAGTCACGTCTGAGATTTGCTGGTGCATTGGCAGCGCGCCAGTCAAGTTCCGCTTGGGTAAAGCGCCGGGGCTCTTCCACATCGCAGAATAGTGGACCTTCAATTTCCGTTGGCGTCAATGTCCCCCAACAACCACTCAGGAGGAACATCGACAAGATCAGAATCGGGTACAGTGTCAATTGCATTATCGCTCTCCACGTCATCTATGATAGCTTGGAGTCTGACGCCGCAGCTTTTCAGTGCGGTCTGTATGTGAGTGACTTGCACCAATGCTTTTGCAGCGCGCTCGCGCTCCACCTTTCCCCACACACCCGTAGCCGTTGCAGCCACAACCAAAGTGCCGATGATGTAATCCTTGAGGCCGAACATATCATCCGTCCTCGTCACGCATGAAGCGGCGCACAATGAAGAACAGGGCAATCAGGGCAACCGCCGTAGAGGCTAAAGTTACGGCTTGAGGGTCAAGAAGCGGGGCAGCGGTGCGCACAACCTCGTCAGCGGCCGCCACGAGAACGGCAACACCTGCGGCCTCACCGGCCGCCCGCGTCTTCTTGCGTGGCTCTGGTTCCGGTGTGTATCGTGGAGTTTGTCGCTTCGCAGCTTCCGGCCATTTCTTTGTGCCAAAACTGGCCGCATTCGAACGAGTATCAATATGCGTAAACCCCTTGTCCGCATATTCACCGATGCCCTTGAATCCAACCTCTTTGGCTATCCTGATAAACTCTTGCGGATCGTGATTATCCATGCGGCAATCATAGGCCATGGCCTTCATGTGAAGCGAGCCCTTTGCGCCCCCAACGCGGCGGTTATGCTCGGGGGACCGATAGGCGCTGTTAAGGATCATGGGGCGTCCAAGTCGATTGCGTAACTCCTGCAGCATATCCATGCTGCGCTCATCAATGGCGAGCTTTCCTGTCCCCCTGCACGCTAATTCCTGCGGCGAAAAGCTGAGCCAGCGCCATTGGTCAGTCGGAAATGCGGTCCAGTGGTTATACACTTTCATCATTAAGATTCCTTTGTCACGAAAAGGATGTGGCATCATATTACTGCATGTTGGGACATTTTGTCATTAGTAGAACTCTTCCACAACACAGATCCCATCGCCGCCATCGCCGCCATTTCCTTGGCCAGCACCCCCGCCGCCTCCTCCCCCATTTGAACCATCACCACCATTAGCTCCAACGCCAGCCGTGGCCAATCCTATCCCTGCAGCCCCAAAAAAACTTGAGCCACCATTGCCAGCCGCAAGTGTTGCATCCGTAGGCCCCGGAAATCCTGGGTTACCAGGTATTAAAATATCTCCGGTTGTAGGGGTGCCTCCGGCGCCCCCTGAATCAGATCCAGTACTGCCAGCGCCTCCAAAACCGCCTCCGGCCACCGCAGAAGTTCCAAAAGAACTTTGCGCACCATTCCCACCAGCCCCCAATCCAGTTTGTCCCGCGCCCCCCGCGCCAATTGTTACGGTTTCAGATGCTAAGGCGGAAACATCGATATATATGATTGCAGTTGATCCCGCGCCCCCACCGGCACCTCGTTCATTATTGGCCGATGCACTACCGCCGCCTCCTCCTCCCCCTGTAACGGTAACCTTAATTTTTCGGCACCCTGTAGGCCGGTTCCACGTTCCGCTTGATGTAAAAACCTGTTGCGTGGGCGTGGTTCCAAGAGGCGCTATCGGTGTAACCACCTGCCAATTGTTGCCGTCACAGGTAATCAGCACCCAATTTCCATCTTCCACCAAAAGCGTTGCAGCCCCGTCAATGGTTTCTGATCCATCAGGGTCAATTGTAACGTCACCGCCATTGGCCCTTACATAAAAGGAAAATCCGGCACCCAGCGTAGCAGCCGCCGTTAAGGAAAGCGTCAAGGTTGCCGTGCATACAATCAGCCCCCCCAGATCGGACCCAACCACTGTGCTTGCAGTGGAAATACTGCGATAGTTTATTTCGTTGGTTCTCTGGTTGGTGATTGAGAAGTCATCGCTCAGGGCGTTGTATTGAAGATTGATAATGTCACCGATTTCAATCTCGCCTTCGACTAAATCAAAGTTCTGATTTTTTCGAGCCGGCTTTGCGCCCAGGCTGTCAATGTTCACTGTGACAGCGCCCGTGTTGACCGCCACGGCTGTAAACACGTAAGTCGCTTTGTCAGTCAGGGCCGCAACGGTAGGCGATCCCTCCGCAGTAATGTTATCGCCCCCCAGAACATTGGTTAAACCAGTCGAACTAAGGGCGCCAAGCGCCACACCAGCATCCAAGTCCTGAAACACTTGCGTTCCACTGGCGTCATTGACCTGAATAGAATATAGCCCCGATAACCAAATTTTGTTTGTTGAGCGGCCCGTGCTGTCAAGCGTCTGAGGGTTTGCAAGAGGCGTCGTAAGTTGACGGTCAGAGAATATTGCCTTTGGGTTTGCAACCGGGTCAGAGCCCACGAGCCCAATGTACAAAAGCCCCCCCACGATAGGCTTGCCGCCATCAGATAGAAACTGTGTGTTTTCGTTTATAACCGCTGACATTCGTCAGTCTCCTTAAGGTGACCGTTGTTTTGCTTAGAATATCATAATGCCCAAGCAGTAAGCACAAAAAA
>FUIF01005381.1_pt1 | contig 28371 bp, 47 predicted proteins | sample 1003461 | NCBI WGS metagenome assembly FUIF01 (sample SAMEA80401918, study PRJEB19352) | marine metagenome
AACCGGGAAGCTCCGTCGGACGCGCACTCGGCCGTCTCCGCAAAGCATTCCGCGACCGGCAGGAAACCCTCGACGCGAAGACGATGGGCAAGGAAGAGTACGAGGCGCTGCGCGACACGATCCACGACGCGCGGAACCCCGGACGCCTGCGCCCCGTCGGCCTGCTGGAAGAGGTGCGGTCTCTCGGCGGACTGCGCCCGGACGACAGCGGCGAACTGAAGCAAGCGGTGGACACGCTGTACCCCTCCTTGGCGAGGAAGGACGGGATGGCACCCGGACGACATGCTGGGGCTTCTGGTTGACAGCGGATACCTCGACGAAGGGCTTACGGTGCAGGAGTTCTACGACGTCCTGCGCCGCGCATCTCGTGGGGAAGAGGTGTTCTCCCGTCTCGACGCGGATCAGGTGGAAGCGTACCGGGCCGCGGTGGAGTTCGGGGCAGCCATGTCCGACATGGGGATCGACGTGAAGGCGCCGGTCGACGAGATCATCGGCAAGCTGCCGGGGTTCTCCCGAAACCAGCCGGTCCAGAAGGCGAAGGCGGGCGAGGCGGGGCGCGCGGAGACGCGATCCGGAAAGGCAGAGGATGCGGCAGACGCCCGGATGGACGCTGCGATCGAACGCCTCGACAAGGCCACCTACGCTCTCGACGACTTCAAGACGACGGTGGGTCCGAAGGTCCGGAAGGAGATTGCCGACGCGAACAAGGAACTCGCCAAGGTGAAGAGCCTGCTGCGGGACGCCAAGAAAGAACGCGCGCAGATGGATTTCCGCGCGAACATGGACGACAACGAGATCATCGAAGCGGTGGAAGGGGTCCGTCGGAACATCCGTGGTCTCAAGCCGGGTGAGGGGCATTTCCGGGCCGGTCTCGGCAGCCCGATGCACGCCCGCGCGCTGGATGTCCCGTCTCAGGAAATTCTCCCGTGGCTGGACACGAACGCGGAAGTCGTGCTGGCGCAGTATTTCAACCAGACCGTCCCCGAGATCGAGATGCGCAAGCGGTTCGGGTCTTCCGACCTGCAGTTCGAGCTCAAGCAGGTGGAGGAAGAGTACGACGCGCTGATGGCGAAGACGAAGCCGAACTCCCGTGAGCGGCGCCGTCTCGCAACGGAACAGCGCCGCGCCATGCGTGATCTCGAAGGCATCCGCGACCGGCTGCTGGGCAAGTACGGCGTTCCGAAGGACCCGGATTCCTTCTGGGTGACCGGCGGACGGACGGCGCGGACCCTCTCCTACATGGGGTACATGGGCAACGTGGTGCTTGCCTCGATCCCGGACAGCGCACGGATCATCGGGACGAACATCACGGAAGCTGTCGGCGGTCTCCCGTCCAGCTTCATGAACCCGAAGGCGCTGATGGCATCGGCCAGCGAGTCGTGGGACATGCTTGGCGCGGTGGAGATGGCGCTGAACAGCCGTGCGCAGTCGATCCACGAACTGTTCGACCCGTTCGGGCGCGGCAGCCGACTGGAGCGGAACCTTGCGGAAGCGGGCAACAAGTTCTCGATGGTGTCCGGCATCGTCCCGTGGAACGCGATGATGAAGACGATCAGCGGCATCTACACGTCGTCCCGTCTGGCGAAGGCAGTGCTGGCGGCGGACGCGGGCAAGGCGTCGAAGAAGCAACTGCGAACGCTGGCGGCGAACTACATCGACGCCTCGAACTGGGGCAGGATCGCACGGCAGCTGGAAAAGCATGGCGAGAAAGCCGACAACTTCTTCGTCCCCCACGGAGACGCATGGGACGACCCAGCGGCGTTTGAGGCTTTCCGTGTTGCGATGTACCGGGAGACGAACGATCAGGTGATCTCGCTCGGGCAGGAGGTGCCTCTGGCGTTCTCCACCGAACTCGGGAAGTTCCTGCTCCAGTTCAAGCGGTTCGCCTTTTCCATGCACCACCGGATGGTGATGGCTGGCGTGACGAAAGCGGATGCGGAGACGTTCTCCACCGCCGTGATGATGTTGGGACTTGGCGTCGTCGTTTCCCGTCTCCGGGCTGATCTGCAGGGGTATGATCAGAAGGAAGGTGCGGCCCTGTGGGAAGACGCGGTTGACCGCTCCGGTCTCGCTGGCTGGCTGATGGAGCCGTACAACATGCTGTCGGCTGCCACGGGCGGTGCGACGTCGCTGTCCGGTGAGACCGTATCACGCTTCCAGTCGCGCAATGCCGGCGCGGGCCTTGCCGGTCCCTCCGCAGACATGATCATCGGGTTCGGATGGGAAGGCGTCCCGGCTGCCGTCGCTGGCAAGGGAAGCTATCGGGACGCCCGCAAACTGATGCGGCCGATCCCCGGGAACAACGCCGTCCACCTGCAGTTCATCGCGCAGCAGATCGAAGATGCGATCGTCGGGACCTTCGGCTTCAGACCCCGCGAAGAGTAGGTGCATTGCGAGATAGCGCCGTGAAATAGGACTTTTGCCTCGAAACCCCGAGGTAAAAGATGACCCTGGCCGCATCGACCCGCTACAAGCAGTACCACCCGACGGTCTCCACGACCTCGTTCTTGGTGACGTTCCCGATCTTCGATAACGACGAAATCGAGGTGTACGTGGACGGCCTGTTGACCACGGACTTCTCCGTCGTGGCGACATACGCTGACGGGGAAGGAAGATCGACTGACGCGACGGTGGTGCTGGAAACGGCTGCTCTGGATGTGGATGTCGAGATCTACGGCAGCCGCACCCCGAAGACGGACGAGAACTTCTCCGGCAGCCAACCGAACCTAGCGGAGATCGCCCAGCTTTCCATCGACAAGGTGACCGCCACCCAGCAAGAGCAGGCGCGGGACCTCTCTCGTTCTGTCCGGGTTCTCGGGGGCGAGGCGCTGGCTGCCGTCGAAAGGGCGGACGATACGGTCTTCGGCTTCAATGAGGACGGTGAACTCACGCTGTTCTCGCGCACCACGCTGGAACCCGTCACCTCCACGTCCGTCGGGAACCCGAACGTCTGGACGCTATCGCCTGCTGCTGATGGTGCGACCGACGACACGGCGAAATTCACTTCGCTGGAGACTGCGTACAGCCGGGGCAAGGTCGACCTGCGCGGCGCGACCTTCCTCGTCTCTGCCGTTCCCACTGGCTTGGCATATCGCAACGGCGGCTTCCTCGTGCAGAACGTCCTTGGCGCCGGGGACGTGTCCGTGGTCTATCCGGCCGGTGACACGCTCGATCGGCGCATCGTTGGCGTGTCTCGCGGCGACTTCGTGTTTGAGTCCTTCGCGCAGGGCAAACGCCACATCGCCACCCTTTCCGGCAACACGGTCCACTACTGCGCCTTCAACGCGGGGGACCTGTTCGACAACGGCGGGTCGTTCCCTGTCGTGTTCTCGTCCGACGATGACGGCAACACCTGGAAGCCCGACTGCGTGATCTTCTCGGAATCGACCTATGACGCGAACTGCTGGGCGCTGGCGGAGTACGCTGGTCAGCAAGTCGCCCTCGTGCGGACGGTGAACGCATCGACCGACGTCAACACAGACACCCGGATGTTCGGGCGGCGCCTGTATGAGAGGCGCGTCGACCAGACCATCAACCTCGACACGACGAACGCCTCCGGGTCGTTCAGCATCAACGTGGCGACGGCGACCGCGTGGGGCGTGAAGGTGGGCGATGTGGTCGCGCTGAACGGCTTCGGCACCCACAACAACCTCGACCTCGACGACATCGACCTGCGTTTCACCGTGACGGCTGTGACGAACTCCGCGATCACGCTGCTCCACCCGACCGATACCGCAGACACGACGGAAGCCGACGCTGAACTGACGGACGGCACGATCGTGTTCAACCCGGACGGCGCGGGCTTTGCCGAGATGTTCTTCGACACGACGGACAGCATCCTCGACGAGGTGCTGGCTTATCCCGGTTCGCCGTTCTCTTCGAACCCGACCACCTTCAACGGGCTCGTCCTGTGGGCTGGGGACGGCACGGGCGAGATGAAGACCAGCGCATACGGCGGCGGGGCAACCGGGCCGCGCATGATCCAGGTGGACAGCTTCCTGCTGGAAGACCGGAACATCCAGCGGATCGACACCGTGGGCGCCATCACGGAAGGCACAGAGGTCTCCGCGTGTCTGGTCAACGGCGTCGACTGGTATGGCGGCGTCCGTGGCAGCACTGGCGTCGAGGCCAAACTGTGGTTCAAGGCCGGAGCGAACGACACCTCCGACGCGACGGTGTGGGATTTCACCGCCGGGTTCGGTCTGGACTCTCCGGTGTGCGTGGAAGTCGACGAGACGAACTCGATCGTCTACGTCGTGATGACCGACACCCGGTATCGGGACGAGACGGCTGGGTCCGTCCCCCTGCTGCTGGGGTGGTGCTCGACCACGGCGTTCCAAGCGAGCGGCACGGCTGCGTTCACCTTCTGGAAGGTGGCGGACCTCCATTTCTCCAAATCGAACACGAACAGCGCGGCGAATGGTGTGGGTCTGCCCTCGACCGCGCTGGCTGACGGTGTGCTGCATATCGCCTATTCGTCCGAACATGGGCCGGAGCACCGGGACGACGACGGGCGCCCGCGTGTCTACGACATGGCTGTGGCGATCGGTCCTGATGGTCCCGTGGCACAGGTGCTCCCGCAACGGGCGCTGCGGCCGGCGAAGGCGCGTGACAACGAGATCTGGCTGCCCGACACGGGGTCCGTGTCGGAGATCGGGGACAACGCGCCCGTGATTAAGACCGGGTGCGAGATGTCCTACCGGCATCAACTCCCGCTGAAGATCCCGAACGGCAACTTCCCGATCAAGCAGACGATCAGCCCGGTGGTGGGGGAGTACGATGTCATCGGGACGGGCACTCCGTTCCCACACACGCGCGGCGTCCAGCGGGGCAGCAACCTGATTTCGCACGAAGACCTCGGCTCCGATCCGATGTGGCGCCTCGACAATGCCTGCTATCTGGAGCGCATCGGGTTCGCGGGGAGAGGCAAGGGGACCGGCGCGGGCGTTCTCAGCTACCGGCTGAACCCCGGCGAAACGACCCATGAGGACGCGGATAACAAGCTGTTCTCGTGCCACTTCAGCGAGTTCGATGATGCCGTGATCCACCGGGGCCGCGGGATGCTGCTCTTCGATTGCGCGTGGCAACTGAACTCCGTGGACTTCAACTGCAACTGGATCGACGACGCGGACTTCGTGGACGTCGGGTCGCAGAACTACGACGACAAGTATTTCGGGTTCCGCGCCATCCGCATCGTCGGGGGCCGGTCGCACTCGTCGACCACGTTCATGCAAAACGTCAACGACGGAGATTCGACGGACGCGGACAAGCTGCGCTGCCTGATCTCCGGCATCCAGCTGGACGGCACCGACTGCCTGTTCGACGGGTACGGCTTTGCGGTTCGCTTCGTCGGTGTGCCGATGGACAACTTCGCGACGAACACGGGCGCCATCCGTCTGCGCGGCGTGAACCAGTACGTTGGCATGGTCGGGTGTCATCTGGTCGGGCAGCCGGCGAACTACGGCGAGTGGGTGGATCTCAGCGAGACCGTGCTGGACAACTTCCCCCAGACCGCGGCGAACGGCACTCCGATCGACGGGTCCCTGAGCACCGGGCTCACTGCCTCCCGCCACCTGTTCCGGTTCGAGACGATCAACAACCTGGAGATCGCCGCCAGTATCCTCGCGAACTCCGGGCAATCCGGGTACGGACATGCGATCTACGGCAACGTCCTGAAAGGCGGGAAGGTGCAAGCCTCCCTGAACCAAGTCGGGGACGGGTCGACCTCCTACGGCATCGTCAGCGTTCAGACGGTTTCCGACACGTCGTTCGAGATCGCCGCGAAGCCGAACTCCGGGTCCGCGCTGTTCCACGGTCGGAGCGGCACATGGACCCGGACTACGATCGAGAACACCCGCGCGCCGGAAGGCACCACGCACTACGTCGGGATCACCGATGGTGGCGGGAACCGTTTCTGCGGTGAGCGACTGACGGACCCGGAGGTCACGATTGCGAGTGGCGCCATCACGGTCACGGCGGACGAACATTCGGTCGATACGGAAAGCGATGCGGCGTCCGACGACCTCGACACGATCAACGACTCGTTCCCCGCTGGCACGGACATCTACCTGCGGGCGGAAGCGGGAACCCGCACCGTCGTTCTGAAGCACGGCACCGGGAACATCTACACGCTGGCGGAGACGGACATCTCGCTCACGAACGTGAACAAGATGGTCCACCTGCGGAAGATCTCGAACGGGAACTGGCTGGTGATCTGATGCCCATCGACTGGAACATCGTTTTCGAAGCCCTCGGCGGTGGCGTCCCAGCCATCGCCATGATCGCGCTTGGGTGGTGGGGTTGGAAGAAAAGCCAGCGTTGCGAGGAACTACATGACCTCCGAATCGCTGACCAGAAGGAACACACGCAACAACTTCTGGAGACCACCCGCATGATCGACAACGCGATCTCTCACGTCAAAGGGGGCATGTGATGCTCGAACGACTGTGGAGCGGAAAGAGCAAGAAAGTCCTGAGCGCGGAAGATGCCGCCGCACAGGAAGCGCGCAAGGCTGCCATGAAACTGGCTGCCGAACGCCGCCGGGAACTGCAGCGCGCCATGAACGATGCGCTCGATGAAATCACGTACCCCATGAAATTCCCGGAGAAGAAATGATCGAGATTTTCCACATCACCTCGCTGGCCCTGCTGATCCTCGCGGGTCTCGCGGCGCGGGCGTTCATCCCGAACCTGTACTCGCAGATGACGCCGGCGGCCGGGTCTCTCGCTTGGGGGTTCTTCTGGTTCTGCTTCGGCGGGATCGGCCGGTCCTTCTTCTGGGCGTGGATCAGGGTTCTGGCCGGTGAGCACTGGCTGACCGTCAGGAACGCGGTAGGCGGGCTTCACGCGAACGTCGCCTTCGACCTCGCGATGATCTTCGGGCTGTACCTGATCCTCCGGCGCGGCTGCTTGCCATCCCGGAAGAGGAACGCGGGAAGTGGAACATCATCACGCTTGCACGTACCCCGAACCGTTCCGCCTGAAGCACATCCTTCGGAGATAGCCATGTACGAGATCACCACCCGTGTCGCGCTGGAGGTAGCCTCACACGAGGCAATCATCCGGCAGGCGTACAAGGACTCCGTGGGGGTCTGGACCTGGAGCGTCGGTCTTACCTCGAACTCCGGTCACAAGGTGGAGCGGTACATCGACAACCCGCAGCCGATGAAGCGGTGTCTGGAGGTCTGGCTATGGGCGATGGAGCGGTACGCGACGGATGTGAAGCGCGCCTTCCACTCCCGTCCGCTGGAAGAGCACGAGTTCGGCGCCGCGCTGTCCTTCCACTGGAACACCGGAGCCATCGCCAGCGCGTCGTGGGTGAAGCTGTGGCTGGACGGTCGGATGATGCGGCGCGTCAGGCGTTCATGTTCTGGAAGAAGCCGCCCGAGATCATCGAGCGGCGGAAGAAGGAACGCGACCTGTTCTTCGACGGGGCCTGGACGAACCGGGGGTACATGACGGAGTACACCAAGCTGACCGCCCGTCACACTCCGGTCTGGTCGAGCGGTAAACGCGTGGACGTGTCTGCGGACATCTCCGCTATCCTGAGCCGTCCGTGATGCTACGCGGCATCCTGCCTTATGTAATCGGCGCTCTGGCACTGCTGGCTGTCGCTGGTGGGGGCGCCGCGTGGTGGATGAGCCAACGGCTGGAGGCGTCGAAGGCGAAAGTCGCCCGTCTCGAACAGGACATCATGGTCATCCGTGCGGAGAGGGATCAGGCGATGGAGTCCCGCCGTGTCGCCCGCGCCGAAGCTGACCGGCAAAGGAAGCGCGCGGAAGAGTTCGACCAGATGCGCGAAGATCTCATGAAAGGAACCGAAGATGCGCCTATTCCTGATTGGCTGTCTGCTTATCTTGACCGCCTGTTCGCAGACTGAGACCCAGCTGGTCATGCCGGAGGTCGACGAGGACCTGCGGACGATCTGTCCGGTGGAGGAACGCGGCCGTGACACGCTGAAGGACGTCGCTCTGATCGTGACGGATCTCGTGGAAGCGGTGGACTGCGCGAACGGCAAGATCGTGGCGATCGACCGCATCCTGGATGACGCGGAGGTCCGGTTCTCCACGCAGGGTTCCGGCGATCCGGTACGAGACGACTGCTATCGCTCCGACTACGGCATGGACCTGATGATCCAGTCGCTCAAGGGGGAGATGGTCGACCAGACGGCTGTGGGGCCGGTGCTGGTGGAGGTCTGGGACCTGCCCGAAGACGAGTACGCACTGACCTTCCGTGACGAGTTCAAGTTCTGCATCGTGGCGATCGGGAAGGGTCGTGGGAACCGCGGCGCTCTGGACTTCATCCACCCCGCTATCTGAGGTGCATCGCGCCGTTTGCTGCACGGGGCCAATATCCTCTTGACCAAATTTGAGAGGACAACATGGCAACCCTTTGGATCACTGAGTACGAAGGCTATGGCGGGCTGAACCCCGGAGTCAGTCGTACAACGATGCGCAGGTTCTTCGCGAACCGGCAGTTGCCACGCAGACCGTGACCTTCACGACGGCGACAGATTCCGCAGCGTTCAACGCGAAGACTAACTTCGTTCGGGTCTACGCCAGCGCGGCCTGCCACCTGCTGTTCGACGGGAACGACGCGACGACCTCCACCACGCCGATTTCTGCAGGGTCTCCTGAGACATTCGCCGTCACCCCCGGCACGACCCTCTCCGTGATCGAAGCGGCGTCCTGATCATGGGTTTCTTTCTCAGACTTGGTGTCATGGGCCGGCTGCTCGGGAGCGGTGGTGGTGCGGCCGGCGATCCGCCTGAGACCGGCGGGGCGTTCTCTTCTGCTTTTTCCAACGCTTTCGACCAGTGAGGATAGGTCATGACCGCTAAGACGCGCGCCAACTTCAAAACAGACAAGGACACGGCGTTTGCCGACAACACGTCCGGTGGCATCAGCGCAGGTGATCTGCGTGGGGAAATGGACCACCTCGTGGACAGCGCCATCCTCCCCGAAGACCTGCTGGACGAAGACGATATGTCGTCTGACAGCGCGACTGAGGCCCCGACGCAGCAATCGGTGAAGGCATACGTGGACGGCAACTTCATCGCTGACACGGCGTCCTATACCGGCACGGCTTCAATTTACCCGACAGACCTGTACGTGCGTACAAGCACATACGGCGGCACTGGGGCGACAACCTCCGTTATCGTCGGGGCTGGTTCGACCGTCCAATACACCCGCACTGGCGACATGTCAGCACCGGGTCACTGCCTTGGCTTGCTTGGGCGCATTCAAGTCCAGTCGGCGCAGACCGTAAGCAGCGCATGGGCTGTGGAGGGGCGGGTTGACCCCGAGGCCGTTGGATCCGCTATCACAGAGGGTGTCGCGTTCAAGGTCATTGTCGGCGACAACACGGAAAACGACGGCACCATCACCGGCCTGTACGGCCTGCACATGCAGGACTATTCGGGCGCGTCCTACAACTACATCACGAACAAGGCCATCGTTCGGAACGACGATCCGGATGCCCACCTGTACAACGCGGCGCGGACGCTCGGGGCCTACAACACGGCGGCTGGCTATACCACGGGCGGCGAGTTGGCTCCGGCCATGATGGCGGGCGCGGCCAGCGGAACCTACATCATCACGCCGGGTGCTTACGACTTCACGGCTGGCGCATCGCCGCTTGTGGCAAACATCATTTACGCCACGCCGATCTTCGTTCCGAAGCGAACCACGATTGACGGCATTGCAGCGACGGTCACGACGGGTTCCGCCGGGGCTGCGCGCCTTGGCCTGTACTTCGAAGAAAACGGCATCCCGACCGATCTTGTGATCGACGCGGGCACCATCGACACCACGTCTGTGTCGGACACGCTTGTTGCGTCTATCAGCGACACCGTGATCGAAGCGGGGTGGTATTTCGCTGCGTGGGTCAGCAACTCCACCCCCAACGTCCGCACGGCGACGTCGCTGTCGATCCCGTCTCTGATGGGTCAGACAAATATGTCCGGCGGCAGCGTGGCATCCTCTACGCCGCACACACCTACGGCGCACTTCCCGATCCATTCCCGAGCGTCACCGTCGTTAGCACGAACGCTCCCCTTCACCTTGCTTTGAGGGCTGCATGATGAATATCGAACCGAAAGATCTGGCGCGGGACATTCAGCGCCTCTGCAATCGCGCTGGCTTTGCAATCGTCGGACACGCCGACGGGACAATCGAAGTCACCGACGCTACCGAATGGGAACGCGATGGAAAAGACCTGCCCGTATTCAAGTTCACCCGTGAGGGAGAGGCGTTGGATACCGGCATTCTACCGCCGAAACAGGAGGCGGAGGCTGAAGCCGAACGCAAGCGGATGATGGAGGAAATGAAAAAGAAGAAGACCGTCATCCACCAAACCATGCAGGCGACCGGCAAGACCCGCAAGCTGGAAGACGGACGTCACCAGCAGCAGATGCAAACCGAAACCACATATACCGGTATCGAAGAACCAGAGGTTAAGCGGTTCTGGGTCGACATTGCGGACGACGAGGAATGACCATGAAGAAACTTGTCCTGCGCTACGACTCGAACGGTGCCCGCATCGGCGACGGTGTGCGCATCACCCGCGTGAAGACGATCAACGAGGAAACCGGAGAGCAGACCTTCGAAATCATGACGGCGGACGAGAAGTATTCCAGCGTCTCGCCGCACATCATCGAAGAAGCCGAACCGGTGGACCCGGACCCCGTCGATCCCGATCCTGACCCGGTGGACCCCGATCCGGTCGAACCGGAAGACCCCGGCATCCCGAACTTCATGAACCCCGACTTCATCGTCAGCAACGCGGGCGAACTCTACAGCGCACTCTCGCAAGCGAAGATGAACGCCTACATCCAGCTGAACGACGGGAACTACGGCGACATCACGATCAACGACGGCATCGCCGACTTCGTGAACCTCTACGCGGACAACAGGCACAAAGCCGTCATCAATAAGCTGGTGGTGAACGGGACGAGCAACCTCGGCTTGACCTTTGTCCGGGTCACCGGGCGGGCGACCTTCCGGAACACTCAGCGCATCCGCATCACCTTCAACCGGTTCGAATCGTGGTTCGAAGTCCTCGGCGGATATAAGGTCACCGTCCTCGCCAACGAGGCAACGCAAAGCCTGTACTTCGATAGCGTGAACGAACTCTACTGCCAGAAAAACGTGGTGGACAATCCCGGCGGGTTCGAGGGCGATCGGATCATTCTCGCTGGCCCGAACAAGAACGGCGTCATCGAAGAAAACTATCTCGGCGACCTGAACCCCCGCTATTACGACAACGGGAGCTACACCCATAGCGACCACATCCAATTCCACGACAAGGGCACCGGGCAATGGCCTGAAAGCATCCTAGTGCGCCGCAACATCATCCGGGACAACCCCGCGAACAACGGCGCACTCTACGTTCAGGGCATCAACGTGGGCGGCAAGAACATCGTCGTGGAAGAAAACCTTGTCGAGACCAACTCGCCGAACTCCATCGTTGTTGCGAACATTCCCGGCGGCACATGCGCGGTCAGGAAGAACTACGTGCTCCCCGCGTCGAATGGGGCAGGCGGGAAGATCCGTGTCTACGACACCGCGCCGAACGTCACGGTCGAGGACAACGTCTGTGTCGGCATCGAGAAGATCAAGGGCGTGTCCATCATCGAGCGGGACAACGTGACCTACGCCGCGTCTGACGTCGGCAACCTGTTCGCGAACACCGGCGCGGATGACTGGACGCACTTCGTTCCCAAGGGCGCTGCGGTCGGAACCGGGGCTGCTGCCTATATCGCTGAACTGCAGGGCGCCTGATACAGAACAGGCCGGCGCGTGAGTAACGGCCGGCCTGTTTTCTTTCGACTTTCCCCTGACTTAAAATCCTTAGGCCGAAAGGCCGTGCCGGTTCAAATCCGGCCGTGGGTACAAATACTTAGAAGAATTTCCTGATGTAAGCGTTATTCACGCGTTACTCAGAAGCGTTCGTCATGTGTTTCGCGAATCCGAATCGGACCTCTGCTTCACGACGCGCTACGGCGGCATCCTCGATTCTCACGAACGAGCCCAAGGCTATCTTCTTCCCATCGACCTTGATCATCGCGCGCCACCTGTGGCCGGCTTTGTCAAAGGAGACCCCGACAATGCCGCTCGTGTTCCGGACAGTGAGCCTTTGAGCCATACTGCTTTCCTTGTGGGTGCGCTGGACAAGGTTGGCGATGCGGAAGTCGTTCTTCTTTTTGTTCCGGAACTCCACCGAGTGCTCGGGCCATTCGCCGTAGTGCATAGCCCAACAGACCCGACCGACGCTCGTTCTTCTCCCTCCTATGTTGATCGCCAAACAGCCCTTGTCCGTCCTCCCTCGGGCCAGCTTGCCTTCGTACCGCGTGTTCCACATCTCATGGGTCCGGTCGCGGCTGAACATGGATCGAGGCCGCTCCTTCCAGCGCAGTTCCCCAGTCTCGGGGTCGTAGGTCAGGTAGGTGTGGAGTTCGGAGGGGTCCATCATCCGTTCCTCTTCGCCTGCCTCAGCTGCACGACGGTGTTCGCGGACGTCGACCGGCCGCGCAGGTATCCGTCCGTGGTGGCTTGGTGCCGGTGCTGCATGGCGTCCCGCAGGATGTTCGGGTTGACCAGTTCCTTCGCCTCCGTCGATCCGCCAGAACGGGCGTCCCGGATCTGGAGGTCTTTCGGCAACCCCGCGGCGTCCCGTAGTTTCCGGAAGGACCGGCTGATCTCTCCGTTGGACGGCGGGCGCCGGGTGTCCGGATGCACAATGACCGGGCCGACACGCTGCTCGATCGGTACGGCAAGCAACCGTTGCCGGAGCATGGGGGTCAGGGTCAGGTCGAAGGTGTACGCCTCGGGCAGACTGTCCCGCGTCTTGGAGATGACCTTCTCGAACCGGGTCAGGTCGCGGTCGAACATCTCCCAGGTGAGACCACCGTCCCACAACCGCCCCTGAAACTGGATGCCGCCCTTCCGTCCTTCTGCCGGTTCCCACACGCCATAGACGTCCGTCCCGCGCAGGATGAACTCGAAGCGGAACAGAAGCGCCAGTGCGACGTAGCCCTGTCCGGAAGCATCTGCTGCCTCGACCAACTTCGTGACGTGCTGGCTTTCCATGTAGACGGTGCGGCTGCCGGGGGTCTTCAGGCGCATCTCCCCGCGGATCGCCTTCACCTTGGCGCAGTGGTCGATCTCCAGCTTGATGCCGTGCGAGACCACCAGACCGAAGTGCGTGAACCACTTCTTGATGTAATGGACGGACCGGCCTTTCTGCTGCATGGTGCGGCGCCACGTTGCCATCCGCTCGAACCCGGTGTCCGTGATCAGGACGTTCCCGATGGCGTCTTCGATCCGGGCGAGTTCGCGCTTGTACTGCTCTCGGGTGTGGGGGCGGACGTCCCAGATGCCGGAGAACTCGTCCGTCATGTACCTGGCGATTAACCAGCCCCATGTGTTCGGGGTGCGTCCCTTGGTTTGGCCTTCCCACCAGCGCAGCATTTCACGGGTGAGCTCCCGGCAATGTCTGGCGCGTTCGAGGTCGTCTTCCTCGGGGTCCAGCTTGTAGGTCTTCAGGGTGTAGCCGCCGTCGATGTACCGTTTCGGGGGTATCCACCAGAACCCGTTGCGGATCTTCTTCTGGCAGGGGGCGTACAGCGGGTCGGAGTCGTCCCATACGGAGGGCTTAAAACGCATTGAAATCTTCCTCTGGTTTCGGAGCAGGGGATAGCGAGGCGGGCATGTTGCGTTTCCGCGCCCACGTCTCGATGGATTCCTTATGCCTCTTTCCGACGGCTGGGTCCACTTTTGGAAAACCGTACTGGCGTTCGAGCATGTCCACGTTCGCCCGGAACCAGTCGATCTTCTGCCCGAGCATGGCGGCTGCGGTGGAGTCTGGGACGTACAGGGCGGCGGTCATGGTGGTTCCGGGGTTAGCTGGACTAGTTTCGGCCGTCCCGGCGCGGGGCGATCCGGCCAGACCGCGTAGAAGGTTTCGGGGTCGGTTGCGTAGACCGTCTCGCGGTCATTGCTATCCATGTCGCAGACGTTGAGCAGGCAGTCCTCTTCGCCGCAAATACCTCGGTCCCAGAGGATTTCCCCGGCCCGCTGGCAGGCTAGGTGCGTTTTCCATGTCCATGCATCGCCGCCGTCGACGCAGCGCGCCCGGCGATAGGTGGTGCCGGGCGCGATCTCACGCAGGCAACTGTCGCAGCGATGTGGCTTTCGGGCTGTCGGCGTTTCCGCGCTGATGACGGTGACCATGGTGCCTCCTTCAGATCAGTTCGCTACGGGGGACCATGATCACGTCCCGCATCAGGCAGAGGGTTTGCGTTTCGATCAGGCGTTCAGCATCCGCTCCATGACGGCGGTCGGGTACTGCTCTCTGAGGTAGGAGCAGCGGTGATCTCTCCCGTCGATCAGGTCGTGACAGTGCTGGCAGCAGAACGCGACGGCGAGGTCCGTGACCTTCGTGCTCATTCCTTTCCCGAAGACGGGCAGGTGCGCGCCGACTGTGGTGTTCCGTCCGGAGCATGTGTGTCCGGGGATGAAGGATGAGATCCGCACCGTGCAGGGCATACCGGCGGCTGCCTCCATGATCGACGGAGCACGAAGTTTTGGAAGCAGGTGCGGCCGGTAATGGTCGAGGTCAAACATCGTCATCATCGTTTGCTGTAAGGTGGCAAAGCCCGAAAGACCCACGATGGAGTTTAGCGAGACCAAGTTCGGCAAGTTTTTCTGCAGGTTTGTATCCTTCTGCAAAATGGAATGCCCCGGTTTCGTGGACTTCATTTAAGACGCGTTGTTGTGCTGGAGTAAGCTTCATCACCCTCTCCCCTGCTCGATGGTGTACCGGAGCACGACGTCCTTCACATCGGCGCTGGTCCGTCCGGTCTCCTGCGCCAAGTCCTCGACGATCTGGTCGCAGTCTGCCCCGCGCATGGTGGCGTGACCGGCTGTTTCCCGACGGAGGTATTCCTGGAAAAGCTGGGGGTCCGTCATTCCCCGGTCTCCCCTGCGAGTGCGCTGCGGATGCGGGCTTCATAGTCAGTTTGGGCTGCGGCTTTGGCGGCTTCGAAAGAGCTCCGTGGTGGCGCAAAATTTCTGTCGCGCCCAGCCGCAAAACAGCCACATCGAACACTGTCCGGATGATGCGGTACGTCCCGACATAAGATTGCGCCTTGATCTCGCGAGCGCCTACGTCTTCCCACACCAGCACCTTCGCCGCGTCCTTCACGCTCACCGGCGCGGGCGTGTCGGCGTTGAGTAGGGCGAGAACCTCACCATATAGGTGCCCAATTTCTTCGTGGACCGCTGCTGTTATCTTGTCTCTGGGACCGTCTGGCGGGATGTTCGGGATTGACCGCCTCACCAGTTCCGCCGCCGCCCTCACGCCGTCCTCGTAGGTCCGCGAGGTCGGGTCGGCGCGGGTGTTCCATGCGACCTTCTCGGTCCCGTCGTCGCGCTCAGGGCCTGCCACCCAGCATTCTGAACACATGACGTGGGCTAGATTGGTGTCCCCGAGTTCATCGAAATTCACGAACGCCTCACCCCCACAGAACGGGCAGGCAGAAGTTCCGGCGGTGTCTCAGTCATTGGTGTTCTCCCATTCGGTGAGGGCGGTTTGGGCCTTCTCGCCCAAGTCCTTCGCGAGGCGGTCCCGTGCGGTTACGCCTTCTGGACCGAAGTTATTGCACCACGAAACATTACCCCTGTACCAAGTCAGCGCCTCCACCACCTTCTCCGCAGCGGCCAGCTTCTTGCGCAGGGCGAGAACTTCGCGGGCGAGGGTCGTGATCGTCTCATCGTAGTCGCGACCTTTTGGCGGTGCTCCATCGGCTAGACGCTCAAGGTCTTCTGTCGTGGGTCTAGTCATTTTCGAGGCCACTGGATTTGTATGAGGGCGAAAAGGATCACGCCCGCCATGATTATCAGGAACACATCGGGGAAAAATTGCATCCTATCCTCCTTTGACTAGCCGCCCGCCCGGCTGGCCTGTTGGCGCGCGCCTCCCGAATTCGAGACGCTCTGCAAGCTGGTGAAAATTTGCCGCCCGCCTTTGGTAGTGGGTCTGAAGGTCTCGCAGGGCGCGTGCGAGAGACACGTTGCCCACCTTGCTCCCCATGGCGACTTCGTTCCGTGCGGAGCCGACTTGACCTCATACCAAGGTCCGCTGCCATTATCTGCCCTTGTCACATGAAGAGTGGAGAGCCGGTTGAAGCCGCTCGACTGTGTGCCGGTCGCCATCAGCCTTTCCGCATTCGATGTCTTGTGAACCGTCCATTTGTATCCGGGCATGACCTTCAGTAGTTCTTTTCGAAATTCGGCAACTTTCATGTGACCTCCGTTGGCCTGTGAGTGGTGGGCGGCAATGGCGGGGCCGCGTGGTGGGGGTTAGGCGGGTTGGTGCTTCCGGGCGGCTATCCAGTGTTCCGCCTCTTCGATCTTGGTAAGAGCCAGAGAATAGGTCCGGTGACGACCAAGGGCCTCTATCCGATGCCGTAAATTCACCATTTCGATCCGCAGGTCGTCGATCTCGTCGTCATGCTCAGGCGAGAGGCCGTTATTAAAGGTCATTGCTTCGCTCATGGTATCTCCTAGAACTCGATTTCAGTACGTGTACGGTTCCGGCTTATCCCCGAGACCGCACCACCCATGCGTCGGCTTGTCGGGCAGCCCGTGCTTCTTCCGGTCGGCCATCACGTTCTTCACGGCGGTCTTGTGGAACCCGACGATGGCGGATGATCCCTTCTCCGCGGCGAGCCGTTCCTGTTCCTTCTTCACGGCCAGGAGGAACGCGTCGTCCGTCTCCAGTTGCGCCCACCGCCAGAGGATGCACTGCGGGCCTTCGCACGGCATCGGGTTGGCAGCGTCCACGAACGTCATGGGGCAGTGGAACTCCCCGGCTTCATCAGGCGTCAGCATCCGTCTCTCCTTTCTTGAACTCGTAACCGGCCATCCAGTCGCGGTGCTGGTCGGTGCCTTCGTCATACGGGCAGGGCTCGTCGGACCCGAAAGCCTTCATGCCGGCGTCGTATTCCTTGCTGAAAGGGTCAGGCGCGTGGGGGGTGTGGTCCGGTGTATCGGTCTCCGGTGCCGCCTTGTCCTCTTCCTGCCTTTGGATTCGTTGCGACAACGGGACGGCAGCATCGTCCGCCCGCTGTGCCCGTGCCTTCAGGTCGTCGATGTGCTGTTTCAGGAACGCGCGGTGCTTCTTGCCGAACGGGCTGTTCCAGAACTCCGTGAACTTCTCCGTCCCTTCGTCCGCTGCGTCCTGCGCGGTCAGTAGGGCTTGTTCGTTCGGGTCCGTGGCGAGCGGCTTCACGACGTACTCGTTCTTCCGTCCGCGGGTTGCCGTCAGCATCAGAGCTGCGTTCCGGTCGATGTGCGACATATGGCTGATCCGGATGCCGCCGACCTTGATCCCGCCGAACTTCACCTCTCGGTCGCAGTACAGGGTCATGGAGCGGCCGACATAGGCGTCACCTTCCTCACCCCATACCTGCACCAGCACCCGGCGCATGGAGAGACCCGGCTTGTACGGGCGCCCGTTGTCACCCTCGAAGTGAATCCAGATCGGCTGATCGTCATTGTCCGAACCCGTCACCTTCGTGATCTTGATGGTGCGTGGGCCTGCGATCAGGTCGTCCGCGTTCAGCTGGTCGCTCTTGGGCGCGATGGTCTTGCTGAGGTCGGTCATGCCGCCCTCTCCAGTCCCGGAAGTTCGTCAACGCTTTCCGGGGCGGCGTGTCCATCGGAGCATTCGTCGTTGGTCCAGTGTCCGTCGTCCCACTCGCGCCAGTCCCAACCAAACGCCTCGCAGATCGCACGGAGTTGCGGCTTCCCATACAAATCGTATTCGGTGATGGCGTCGGCTGCTTCGTCGTGACCTAGTAGCCAGAGCCACGCGCTCATGTGGCAAAGCGAACGGTAAGCGCTGATGCCTCGGTTGTTGTTCGCCTTACCCCAAGCGAATGGCATGTACTCCAGCATTCGTGCCTTGACGGACTCAGTGTCTCTTGGCAGCGGATCAGCCCAATCCTCGGGCGCTGTGCCTTCCTTTAGAAATTCCTTCGCTCTCTCGAAAGAGAGACACCCAACGAGATCGCCAACACTGAACCCGAAGGCATCCGTTTGCTGCACCTTCTTCACTCGGGCGATGATCTCTTCGTCAGTTCTGGTCGTCATGGTGTCGTTCCTTTCAAAGTCCGGACGGGCGCCATTCCTGGCGGTATCCGTCTTCGGTGGGATGCAGGATGCACTCGTACTTCGGGATGGTTTCACCGGCCTCGATCATGTCGAAGTCCGGATGCAGCCCGAGATACGTGGTCTCGTCGCGCAGGGTGTCGATCCGGAGATCCAGCACAATCACGTCCCGCATGATGTGGCGGACGATGTTGGCGTTCCGTTCGATCATCCGGTGGGAGATGGTGAACTTGCCTTCGCGGGTCTTCATGCCTTCAGTTCTCCATCTTCCATGCCTTCGGTGAGGCGCTGCACGGCGGACGGAGGAAGCGAGAACACAACCTCATCCTCCGCGTAGACGGGAAGGGGCGGCGTCTCCATCATGCGGGCGATCCGGTCGAGACCGCGACGGTTCTGAAGCTTGCCCCAGAACAGGCTTTCCTCGTCCAGCATGATCGGCTGCACATGGTAGGGCGGCGTCTTCTCCGCGAAGATCAGAACGGCATCCGTTGCCGTCACACCCATCACCTTCTCCAGACCTTCGATCGCGAGGGCGATCTGCTGGTGGTAAGCGTACTTGGTGATGCTGCGGTGGCAGTCGAGGATCGAAGCCGATGCGCAGGTCTTGAGGTCAGCGATCACTTGGCCGTTCATCTGCAAGGCGTCCGGTCGCGACTTGACCCAGAGCCCCGTGATTTCGTCCTGCCAGATCAGCGATACCTCTGCCTGCCCGGTAAAGATGCCGGCCTGCACAAGAGGAACCTGCCGCAAGTTCTCAGCCAAAGCGGAGATGGCTTCGAGGTCCGACTGCGTGATGACGGTCTTTCCAGCGTCAATCTGATCCTGCTCCCACGCTTTCGCTTCCTTCGTGCGACGGGAGTCGAAGGGCAGGACCGCATAGTTTTCTCCGAAGTCCTCGTCTCCCAGCAGGAGGCAGTGCGCGGCCGATCCGAAGCTGAAGGCGGTGTTCGTCTCCTTCGGATACTTGTCCGTGAAGTAGGTCCAGAAGGCCCACGGGCTGACGTTCTCTGCCATCCGGATGCCCGTGGAAGAGACGGACGGGCCGGGGCAGACCTCTTGGCTGTGATACCGCTTCATCGACATGCGGTAGGCGCCGGGTCCTGGAACCTGCTCGTCGTCTGCGATGGTCGGAAGGTCGATCATCCGTCCAGCGCCTCCCGTGCGCGGGCTGCCATCTTCTTGACGGTGCCGTTCGCCTTCGGGGTCTCCATCTCGGAGATGTCGCACAGGGCCGTCACGTAGCGGGTGGCGTCTTTCTGAAGCCGGTTCATTGCCACCTTCAGGCGTTCGTTATGAGCGCGCAGCTGGGCGAGTTCCCCGCCGCCGAACAGTCTCGTAAAAATGCTCATTCTTCCGTCTCCTTCGTCCGCTTGGTTTTGATGTTCCCGTCCCGGTCGAGGACGATTAGGTTCACGTCGTTCTTGATGTTCATCTGGGTCCGCTTGGTGACGACGAAGTGCGCGCCGTTCAGGACGATCTCGTCACCGGGGAGGACCTTCGTGCAGAACGTCACCGGACGGCCTCCGCGTTCTTCTCCGTCCACCACGCTTCGGCACACTGCGCCGCGAGAACAGAACCCAGAACGAGCAGGGCGATCAGGCAGGCGCCTCCAAGGTTCAGCATGGCGCCGTCGCGTTCCTGCCTTGTGATTTCCTTGGGACGGGTCATGCGCTGCCACCTTCTTCCGCGTTCTTGAGGTCCGATGCAGCGAACAGGCGCATCACGGCGTCATGGCGCTTCTTCTCGGTCTCGGGGGTGAGTTCTCCGGCGTCCAGAAAGTCGAGCATGGACACCGCGAAGTCGCGAGCGGACTGCTTGTCGAGCCCGTGCAGTTCACCAAGGAAGATCTGCGTTGCAGTGACGACGAAGGACTCCGGGGATTGCCCATAGGCAAGGGAGAACATCATCATCGTGTCCTTGAGGACTTCGCTGACCAGACCGACCGCAGCGTTTGCGTCGTCGCCCTTCAGCGTCGTGACTTCTCGGATCGGGTTCACCATACGATGATCCCCCGGAGTTCGGAGATGACCGCGCCTGTGAGAAACACGACGGCACAGGCCAGAAGCAGCAAGCCGATTACGAAGCCCGCGATGAACACGAGATCACCCATGATGCGCATGGTCCGTTCCTTTTGTTGATGGTTGGTCGTGCGGCCCGGTCCTGGGGAGGAGGTCATAACCGGGCCGCACTGACCCCTGATCACGGGGGCTGGATCAGGGGGTTTCGATTACGCGGACAGTCCGGTAGCCGGTGCCGTTGCACTGATAGCAGCGCATCGTGCTTGAGACGCCGCGAACGGGGTCCCAATCGGACAGTGACCCGGTGCCGCGACAGAGGCGGCAGAAGTCGGACGGGTCCGTGATGTCTTGGGGAGGTTGGTCGGCCACATTCTGTGATCCTTCAATTTCTGATGGGATCAATGCGTAATTGACGAAACGTACATCTCAACTTAAAAATTGACGAAACGTACATCCTTGTCACAATCATGCTTCCTGCCTACCGTTTGTGACGGTCTGGGTGGGCCGGTTTTTTAGGGGGAAGAGATTGCAATACACATGGGGTGACAGACTTCTATTGAAGACTGCCGAAGCGTTGAATGTCCGCGTGGATTACCTGTACCGCTGCGTTTTCTTCAGGTTTGCCATGATGGCAGCGGACAAGCTTGAGGGGAGGCTTTCGAGCCGTCCACGATAGATGAAGTCCATCGAAACACCAAAGGCGTCAGCAGGGCGGCTGCCATCTCGGGTTTGAGGGGCTTTTCGCCTCGCTCTATTCGGGTCCAGCTTGACCGATTGACGTGAATCAGGTCGGAAAGTTCGGCCTTCGTCATGCCCAACGCCTCGCGCACCGCAATGATGCGCGGGGCGACGTTTTCTTGATGCCAGACGGGCTTTCCGTTCGATTCCATCATGGTGTGAAGAAGTGAACTCCTGCCTGTTTTCCTGCAAGATACGTTTTGTCCATCTTGCCAAATGTACGATTCGTCAATTATACGGGTCGACATGGTTAATCCTATCCACACCCTTCTCGGTCGTTGGCCGAACCGCAAAGTGGCAGCCGAAGAGATCGGCGCCGGGCTCAGTTCCGTTAATCAATGGGCGAACCGTGGACGCATCCCTTCCACTATGCAGATGCAAGTGGTCCGGGCTGCTCAGAGGCGTGGGTTCTCCGACATCACCTCCGACTGGATGCTTAGTACGCACGAAGCTGCAGGCGGGAAAGTTACCGAAAAGGACAGTCTCAAATCTGAACAGACTGTACGGGAAACGGAAACTAAATGATGGTCGGGGATTCCTTACCGTCAGCCGAACAGCAGGTAGTACCAGCTACCGAACGGCACGAGGAACGCGACGATCCAATCGCTTCCGTCCATCGACGGTGCTACCCCGAACAGCTTGGCGCCCAGCACCATCAAGATCTGCGTCGGCGGCGTGAACGTCGCGATCAAGACGCCCAGCACTCTCTCTTCTTTTTCCAACATCACCCGTCTCCCTTTGCCGGTCAGTTTCCGGAGCCGTTCGCGGTTGGGCAAGGGGTGATTTCCATACCCGCCTGAACAGAGGGCGGGGATAGGGCGGCGCTGCGGATTTCACACGCAAGGACCCGGCGCCGCCTGCCAACCTCAGAAAGGAGCCGACATGGCAGACGAAGAGAAGACGGACATCGAGGTCAACCACGACGACCTGATTTCCGAGATCGCAGCGCGGATTCACGAGGAAGGCGAGCGGAACTCCGACGCGTCCGACTCCGCAGCGGCAACGCACAAGTTCCTCGAAGAGACCGGCCTGAACTCGCAAGCGTTCTCGTGGGGCAAGTCCATCACGAAGAAGCTGTCCAAGAAGCAGGGGCAGGCGAAGGCGATGGACATCATCCGGTCGCTGAAGGTCATGCTCCCGATGCTCGAAAACCACGTCATGGGGCAGGGCACGAAGGAGATGGATCTGGACGGGCCGGTTCCGATCCACGGCGAGGACGAAGCGGCGTGAAAGTCGTTGCCCTCGACATTGCCACGAACACGGGTGTCTGCGTTGGAGAAGCCGGCGCCACCCCAAAGGCGTGGACGGTGAACCTTGGTGAGAAGTGTAGCGAGGACGCACGGTTTTCCAGGGTTCTCCACCTTACGCACACGCTGATCGCTGAACACCTTCCGGATCTTGTTGTCGTGGAAGCCGCGATCGGTGGGAAGAACGCCAGCGCCTTTCTGATCGGGCTCGTAGCCTGCGTCCGGGGTGTCTCGTTCAACCGGGGCGTCCGTTGCGAGACGGCACACCTCGCCAGCATCCGTCGTCACTTCGTCGGGAAGAACCTGACCGTGAAGGACTTTCCCGGCCTGACACAGACGTCCGCAAAGCGCGCCATCAAGCTGGAAGTGGTGAAGCGGTGCGCGCTGCTCGGGTGGAGCCCGAACACGGACGACGAGGCTGATGCCATGGCCTGCTGGGACTACGCCTGCGCGACGTGGGCACGGGGATACCAATCAAAACCGCAAGGGGGACTGTTCAATGCCACCGAAACTCAAGATGGATGAAAAGAAACTGCGGGTGCTCTGGTTCTCGGATCGGACCCGGCAGCAAATCGCGGACGAGCTCGGCTGTTCGATCGCGTCCGTCATGAACTACGCGACGAAGCTGGGCCTTCCCCGTCGGAAGCGAGTGCTGGTCAAGGACCGGGCGGAATACCCGACGCGCAAAGCAAGCCCAAAGCGGACAGCTGAGGTCGAACGGCAGGGCATGTGTTCGCACATCGTCCACCGGATGGGCGTGTCCCTGCCTCGCGAACCGTGGGCTGCCGAGTAATCCAAGGAGATCGAACGATGGAATACGTGGAAGCAAGAACCGCGACCCGTGCGTCTGTGGAAGACGCGTTGAACGCAGCCTTCACGAAGGTGTTCGGGGTCGAGATGGTGGATGATCCGGTCGAGCCCGTGGTGAGTGAAAGCAAGGCGCAGCTGAGTCCGAAGATGTGGCGGATCGTCAACGTCCTGCAATCGGATGGCGGGTGGGTGAGAGGTGATGACCTCAAGCGGAAGGCGGATGCCGAAAACATCAGCGAAACCATCAGATTTCAACGGCACAAGTTGGAAATAATCGGGAAGAAGATCATCAGCCACACCCACCGCGGTTACAAAATCGTGGATGCGTCGAAGTGAGTTCCCGCAAGCATATCCCCGACGACGTGCTGCTTGATTGGCTGGCGCGTCGTGCGGCCGGTGAGAACGTGCGCGAGATCGCACCGGACACCTTCGACTCCTGCCGGGAGATCACGAACCGCATCCGCCGGGATGACCTGAAGATGTCGGGTGACCCGCGGGACGAAGTGGAGGGGGCGTACTGGTGACCCGCTCACAACGTCGGATCATCGCAATGGTGGCAGAACGCGGGCCGGTCAGACGGGGCCACGCGTTCGCCCGTAGCGTGGGACTCAGCACCGGGTCCGTTCGCCAGTACACGAAGCGCCTTGCCGATGCCGGATACCTCCGTGTCTGGCCGGAGAAGACGGGCGCGTGGAGCGTGTACGCGACGGAGAAGGGCCGGAAGGTGGTGTCATGAACGCGTACCTACTGCCCAAGGGAAACATCCAGATCGCATTCAGCGGCGGACGGACCAGCGCGTTCATGCTGCACCAGATCCTCGAAGCGAACGGCGATCTGCCAGCACGCGTACAGGTCACGTTCCAAAACACCGGGCGGGAAATGCCCGAGACGCTGGATTTTGTGCAGGAATGCGGCGACCGCTGGGGCGTTCCTATCGTCTGGTTGGAATACCGCGCTGACGCGCCTTTCTTCGAGCGCGTCAGCCATAACAGTGCGTCACGGAATGGCGAGCCGTTTGAGGCGCTGATCAGGAAGCGCAAGTTTCTCCCGAACCAGCAATCGAGGTTCTGCACGACGGAATTGAAAGTCCGCACGGCAAAGCGGTATCTTGTTTCGCTTGGCTGGAAGGAATGGATCAACTGCGTCGGCCTGCGCGCGGACGAGAAGCAGCGCATTAAGCCGGAAGGCGTGAAGTTCAAAGACCGCTGGACGATCTGGCAGCCGCTGAACCATGCCGGCGTCTCGAAGCGAGATGTGGCCGCGTTCTGGCGTCGTCAACCCTTCGACCTTCGCCTGCCGAACGTGAACGGGAACTGCTGGCTCGGCAATTGCGACGGTTGTTTCCTCAAGTCAGAGGCGAACGTGGCCGCGCTGTCCCGCGAGTATCCCGAACGCGCGGCATGGTGGGAAAACATGGAAGCCCTCGCATCGGACCTCACAAGCGGAACCGCAGCGACGTTCTCTAAGCGATACAGCCGCCGCGAGATGCGCGAGTTCATGGACCGGCAGGGCGACATGGCGTTGTCCACGGAAGGACTGCTTTGTCAGGCCGATGATGGGGAGTGCATGGCATGAACGCCCCGTTGCGCATGAATGCAGAAGCGAGAAAGCGCCATAGGGAAGCTGCCCGGTTCCTGCTGCATGTGCTGGACAGTGGCGATCTGGGCTTATGGTCTGACGCGCCTGCAGTGCTCGATCGGAAACTGACGGAAGAGGAATGCGCCTTTGCCGCGCTGTCGTTCCTGAAGGCGCTGCCCGTGGATGTCGCCTTGCCCGTCGTGGAAGCATGGGCCGGCGGTACAGAGTTTGAATCCGCTCTGCCCGATGTCGTCACGGGGAAGATCTCCGCGGCCGAGTGGGCGAGACGGGCGAACGCGAACGAGTTGAAAGCCTACACCTGGGCAGCCGTCACCCGCATGAGCACCCGTGACCGGGAAAGCCTGAAGCGCAAGCTGAACGGGGACCGGGGATGAATCAGCAAAGCCAGATTGAGCCGGAGCAGTCCGAACAGGTCAGGGACCGTCGAGATGTCCTACTGGACGCCTGTGCTTTGCTTTGCCAGTCCGCTGATTGGTCCAAGCTGCCGGGGCCGAAGAAGACTGCCCTTGTCGCGATCTGGAACGGATGCACGGAAGAGGAACGGCGCCAGTTCTTCCGGCTGTGCAATCTCGACGAGGCGCTGCAGTTCGATCCGGCGCATATCCAGACGGAACGGGAGATGCTTTCCGTCCAGCAGTTCTGGGAAGCGATCGACTACCTGCGCGCCCGTTCGTCCCGTCTGTCGAAGCAGGCGAAGGACTTCGTGGAGAAGACGCACAAGGGCCGGAACTGGATCAACCCGTCTGAAAAGCAGATCCGGTTCGCGCAAACGCTGATGCGGGGGACGAGATGAACTCCGGTGCATCGCGCTCTGTGAAAGAGGTGCCGTAGAAAGAGATTGCCCCGGCGTCTTACGAGGACCCGGGGCATGGCGTCCACGATGGAATATCGAGGCAAACTGGACGCAGAATCTGGATACCACCGTTCCCGGATTCCGACAAGCGCCTCGAAAACAGAAGGAGAGGCGTGTGAGTTCAACAGCAACAAGATGGGCATGGGATGTCGCCGAAAAGAGTGACATTTCATCGAAGGCCGTCACGGTGCTGACCGCTTTGGCACATTTCCACAACCAAGAGACCGGGCGATGCAACCCGGGGAAGGCGCGCTTGATGAAGCGCACCAAGTACAGCCGTACGGCAATCAAGGACGCTCTGCGCGAACTGAGAGAGGCTGGACTGCTGAAGATCGTCCGCCGTCAGGACCACGGCGCGACGTCCGTGAAGAACTGCCCGAACAGCTACGTATTCCTGATGGGGGGTGGGGCGTCACGCGACCCAGGGGTGGGTCGTCACGCGACCCCTAAAGAGTCAGTAAAAGGCCCTGCGGTTCCGAGCGCCTTTTACGACCTCGCCAATTTGCTCGATACGGAGGGCGAATGATGGGCAATTCGGAGCACTCGAAGAATATGCACATCGTCCGGAAGAAATGGCGGGCTCTCAATCCCGGAGCGGACGAATATGGCATCGGCATCGAACACATGGCACGGGCGGTTCTGAAATCTGAGCGCACCGCAGTTGCTGAGAATGCCAGTCGCAAAGCACTCGTAGCCGTTGCAGCCGGCTCTAAGCATATCCCACGGACAGCCAAGAGAACCGGCGCCAGACGTGGATCGCCCCCGAAAGACAAGTTCTACGCCTCATGGGAATGGAAGCGCGCGAGGTACGAGGCTCTGGCGATCCACGGGCACCGCTGTCAGTGCTGCGGATGGCAACCGGGCGATACGGCGCACGGGCATCTGGTGGTCGACCATGTGAAGCCACGCCGCAAATTCCCCGAGTTGGAATTGGACGTCGGGAACCTGCAGGTGTTGTGTAACGACTGCAACATGGGCAAGGGTTCCGCGTTCTCTGACGACTTCCGCGAGGTTGATAACTGGCTTCGCGCGATCGGCAGCGAGTGAGCATCGACACCCTGCGCCCGTCCAGGCACGAAGAAACCCGCGAGGATGTCCCCGCGGGTTTTCTGTTCCGATCGGCCGGCAGGCTTTAAAGGATCTTCGCCGTTTCCATACAGGCCGCGAGGTTGCGGAAAGTGTCCCGGTAGGCCGATGTCTCCACGGACATCTGCAGCCAAAGGAACGCAAGCGGGGAGGGGCGCTGTCCATCGCGGAACCAGTTGTTGACGCCGCGCGGGTCATGCCGATCTCGTCCGCCATTTGCGTTTTCCACCGGTCGTGCCCGTAATACTGGAATGCGAGGTCGTTGAACAGTTCAAGCGCCTCGTCCAGTGGCATCGCCTCGAACTCGTGAGCGGTTTTCATGTGGTTGCCTCCGTGGTAATCCGTCAGGGTCCGTTTTCGGGACAGCCCCCGCGCCTGTTTCGGACCCTATGGGTTGGGCGCGGGGGTACTGGTCACTTTCCGTAAAATACGAAGTCAGCGACGGACACGAAGTCCGATCCGGTTCCGTTTCCCATAGCGGACGCGTCCCAATGCCCCGTAGAGCAATCCTCGTAAGCACAGGGCGGCGTTACAGCCATCAGAAGGGCAAAGAGCCATGCGGGGAGTGTCATGCGATTATTCCTTTCCGTTTCGGGTTGTGGGCGGTTTCGGTCGCCCAATGCAGACATAATCGCAAAATAAAACACACAGTCAAGACCGAAAAGATAAATTCTAACATCAGACCACCACGAATAGCCAAAATCAGGCACTCGGGCGGATTATCCCGTCATGATGTTCAAGCAGTGGGTGAAACTGGCGGAAAGGAACGGCTGGCGCGTCATCGACGTGAGCGGCAAGGAAGTCCGTTTAGGCTGCGAGTGCATCGGATGCACCAACACGCTTGTTGTGCCCCTCGCCAATCCCGGCCCGGAACCGTCGCCCTGCAACCGTCCACATGAAGCGGGATATGCCGTCCAGACATTCGACGGATACCGGGATCTCGTGAAGGAACTGCGCCGCAGGCGCCTATCGCTGGGGCTGTCGCAATTCGAGGTCAACGCCGCGGCCGGTCTTGGTGACGGTCACCTGAACAAACTGGAGGCATTTACCAAAGTGGCAAGCCCGCCCACGCTGATCCTCTGGTGTGAATCTCTCGGGCTCCGTCTCAGCGTGACACCCGCCAAGCTGCCCCCGTCGACCGTTGCAGCGATCGAGAACCGCAAGAACAACCCGTATGCAATCAATCAGGCCCGTTTCAAACATGACACGTAAGACAGACAAGGCAGACAGCGCGAAGCGCGAAGCGGACCAGTTGCCGGCGCCCGTCGAGGAACCGTTGCCGCCTGATCTGGAAGAAGCCGCCGCACAAGCGGAACTCCCGTCATTCGATAACCTCGGCATCGGACCGAAATCCGTCCAAGCATTGGAGATGATGGCATACGAAGGACTAGACTATCGGGTAGCCGCGGAGCGGGCAGGCATCGAACGACGGAACTTCAGACGCACGTTTAACCTGCCGCAAGTGAGAAAAGCTTATATGTCAGTGCTTTCTCACCTACGCGCAAACGCAGGACAACGCGCATTCAGGCGCATCGACCACCTGTCACAGACTGCGCAATCAGAACATGTCCGGCTAGAAGGCAGTAAGTGGGTGGCAGGAGTTGAAGGACTGGCGCCAGTGAAAAGGGTCGAAGGAAAGTTCGACATCAACCACACCTTCGGGGGCTTCGACTACGGCGAGGATGCGGACCACACAGACACAGTGGATGGCAGCGCATACGAGGTAGAAACAGATGACCAATCCCCAAGCGAGTGAGTGCAATGCCCAATGAAACAAGGGAATTCGCAATGTGTGTTACTCATGTGTGCGAGTAACAGGGCATGATCAATGTGCAATGTAAGGGCATA
>FUIF01017663.1_pt1 | contig 28317 bp, 40 predicted proteins | sample 1003461 | NCBI WGS metagenome assembly FUIF01 (sample SAMEA80401918, study PRJEB19352) | marine metagenome
GGACCCTATGCTCGCCAATGGCGTGGCTCGGTGGTTCGAGCCGTCCACCGCCGAGATGGCGGATCTGATGCGTCAGTACCACATGATTCGCAAGGGAGCCTCGCAGGGCATCCTGGATGGCGACAATCAGGCGAAGTGGGTGGAACTCCAGCAGAGAGCGGTCACGGGGCAGCAGCTCACTCGTCGCAACGACTATCGGCTGACCGGCCCCAAGCTGCTGGAACAGCTCGCCGCCGCTCATGCCTCCTGGAAGGAGAACGGTCAGGTGCAGTTCGCCCCGCAGCCTGAGCCCGAGGTGGAACAGAAGCCGACCCTGGAGGTGTTGAAGGATGACTAATCAGCAGCAACGCTACTACATCCCGCAGATGCAGAGTATCGCAGACGCGATCAACGCCAAGCCCCGCCTCGTGCAGTGCATCCAGTGTCACAACGAGGAGGAGTTTATTGGGGCGACGCTCCGCTCGATCTACGACCAAGTCGACCAGATCATCTGTGTCGAGGGTGCAGTCAAGAACCGCCCCAATTCAACAGAGGACGGCCACTCGACCGACCACACCGTCGAGATCATCGAGGACTTCAAGGAGAACCACGACCCGGGCAATAAGCTGCTCTTCATCCAGATCAAGAAGCCGTTCGAGAACCTGGAAGAGCTGAAGCAGACGTTCCTGGACCTGGTGATGCCCGGCGACTGGATCATCATCAACGATGCGGACGAGTTCTACCGGCCCGAGGATATTCGACGATTGCGAGTCGCAATCGATCTCAATCCTCATGCCATGGAGTTTGTCCCCCTCTTCCTGCACTTCTACAGGGACTTTCAGCACGTAGCTGTGCCGGGGCCTGAGTGGCAGCCGCAGCACCAGCGAGTCTTCCGGAACGTGGCGGGCATGAAGTACGTGGCCCATCCGGTCGCTACGCTCCCGAATGGCGAGTGCAGTTACTTCTCGCCACTGTTGCAGAATCGCCGCGTGATGCTCGATGACTTCTTCGTGTTCCACTACGGGTACGCCCGCAAGGATATGGACCGAGTGATGACGGAGAAGAAGGCGTACTACGAGGGCGAGCTGGCAAAGCACGGTGCTGCCAACGTCAAGTTCGATCAGAAGGTGACGGACTGGTTCGCTGGTACGGAGCCGCTATTGGAGTACTTGGGACCTCATCCCACGGCGATCCATTCGCACCCAATGTACCGAGACCCTGACGAAATCTTGGGTGCAGCGTATGGAGACACAGAGAGTGGCATCAGTCGGATGCACAATGCTGGCTGGTCGGCTCATGAACTGTACAGCAAGGCTCTGAAGGGCGAAGCCTACGGGAACATCTGGTTGTGCATGAATGGAATGGCTCACCCGGCGATGCCCTTTTATCATAATGGTATGAGTGTAACCATTGACTGATCTAGATCGCTTCCTCGACAAGGTCGAGATTGACGATCGTGGTTGCTGGATGTGGCAGGGCACCAAGAATGGCGGTGGCTATCCCAGATTCTACTGGAGTGGCCGCACTGGTTACGCCCACCGATTTTCTTGTGAGTTCTTTCATGGCCCGATTCCGTCGGGCTATACTGTAGACCATCTTTGCAGTACCCCGTCTTGCGTTAATCCATGGCATTTGGAGGCTGTGACGATGCGTGAGAACGGACTTAGAGGAGATACGTTTCAGGGGCGGAATGCACGCAAGACGCATTGTGTCAACGGGCACCCGTTCAGTGAAGCAAACACGCATGTGCGGGCGTGCGGGAAACGTGAATGCCGCACTTGTATGCGAGACAGACAGAGAAAGCGTCAGGGGTGGCAGGGCCGCTCTTATCGCACTCAATTCACGAAGGATCACCAATGACTAACGTACGCCCCCTCAACAACATTGTCCTCCTCCAGCGGATCGTCGAAGACGAAGTGACCGAGGGAGGGATCATCCTGCCCGAGTCCGCCAAGGAGCCCACCCGTCTCGCCATCGTCCGAGCGAAGGGCGAAGGCACTCCGCTTCCCGACGGCTCCGTGGCCCCCATCAAGGTCGAGGTCGGGGCGACCGTCGCCTACGTCGACTTCAGCGGCACCGAGATCACGGTGGACGGAACCGAGTACCTCCTCATCGAGGAGAATCGCATCCTTGCTGTTGTTGGTGATGCCGACGACGGAGAGGGAGAAGGCTGGAAGTCATGAGCTGGTGGCACTGGCGTCCTGAGTGGTGGAACGAAAAGGACCGCCTCAAGCAGGAGCTGAAGGACGTTCGTGGCTCGGTGGTGCATCAGCAGCAGCGTGCTGAGCGGGAATGTCGGCGTGCCGACAAGGCTGAACGCATGCTCGCCGCCGCCCAGCGTGACGCCCAGACATCCCAGGACGAGAAGGCTGAGACGCAGCGGTATATGGCGACCCATCGCCATGCCGCACAGCAGACGTGCGTAGGCAACATGAAGCAGTACCCAGCAGGTTCCCTGCTGGTGATCAAGCTTGCTGAGCCGCCCGACACGTACATGATGGAGTTGCTCAACGACTGTGCCGCGGAGACCGGCAGTATCTTGCTGGTGACGCACCCTGGTAATTCCATGATCGATGTCTCCGAGGTTCCCGACCGGGAACTCGAACGAATCGGACTGAAACGTGCCTAAGATCTCGTATCTCGTCTCGACGTATGATGATGCTCAGTTCCTTCACCGCCGCCTGATCAACTTGCTTGACGAGCAGACCGAAAAGGACGTGGAGGTGCTCATCTGCAATCCCAACTCACCCGGTCTCGACGGGGTGATCGCGGAGCAGTGGGCCGACCGAGACGATCGGGTGAAGTACTTCCCGCTCGACGAGCGGAACAACTACGGTGAGGCCTGGATCTTGCTGTGGGAGCATGCCACCGGGACGTTCGTGTGCAATGCTAATGCGGACGACTTGGTGGACGCGATCTTCACTACACAGATGTACGACTTTCTGTACGCCAAGACTTACCACTTCTTCAGTCACCCCAAGGAGTTGGCGTTCTGCTACCCGTGGATGCGTGTGGTGAACGAGCAAGGTCACTTGGTTGCTCGGGGGCAGAGGCCCCCCTTTGACCGCCACACCATGAGCTACGAGTGTCATGCGGGACCGTGCGTGACCTGGCTGAACGACGAGGGGTTTCGGGAGGACGTTGACTGGGATCTGATGCGGCAGCGTGCCAAGGAGCACGTGTCCGCGTTCGATTATTGGCTGTGGCTGTACTTCATGTCGCTGGGGTTCAACGGCATCTGCCTTCCTGAAACTCTGATGACCTACGTTCAGCGGCCGACCTCGGTCGAGCACCAGAACTACGGGACGGTCAGCACCTACGAATCACTCGCTAGCATCAGCGAGTTCTTCCCGCACCACTTCAAGAACAAGCTCCGACGACACGAGGAGTTCGCGGACTTCAACAACCTGCCCGACAAAGAGCGTTGGGTGGCCCTGCGAAAAGAGGGTAAGCCATGGCGAGAGTAGTCCACGTTCTGAAGAACATGGGGCTGGGCGGCACCGAGAAGACGGCCGAGATCTTTGCCCGCGAGCTGAAGGCCCGCGGGCATGACGTTTTCGTGATCTACAATACTCGCGGCGACCTAACACGCATGCCTCACTTCCAGGCTTTCCTGGATGAGCAGCACCTGATCGGGTATGATGTGGAGCCCCAGGGAACTCAGCAGCTCCGCTACCTGAAGCCGGACATCGTGCACGTCTATCGCGGCGGGATGCCTGAATGGCCCGTACCGGGCCGCGACACCCACTCTCGTAGCTCGTTCATCGAGACCAACGTGTTCGGCTTTATCGACCCCAATCCCATGGTGGAGCGTTCACTCTTCATGAGTGAGTGGCTGATGAATAACCCCATCGGCACAGGCCCTCTGCCCGACCTACCCCGGTTCGACTTCGTCAACAACCCGATCGACAAGCCCGTGACCGAGGAGAAGTTGGCGATCGACGCCCCGCGTCACGCCCTCATCATCGGCCGCTGCGGTCGCCCGGACGACGGGATCTACGATCCGATCAGCGTTGAGGCCGCAGTGAAGATGAAGACAACCGGCCCGCTGGTGCACTTCGTTGTGGTGGCCCCGCCGCCCCGAATGCTGGCGGACCTGGAACGTCACGAGATTCCTCACACCGTGATCGAGCCCACCACCGACCCCGTCGAGCTGAGCAAGTTCTACAACTGCCTGGACGTGTACGCTCACGCCCGAGCAGACGGCGAGACGTTCGGTTGCAACATCGCCGAGGCCATGATGCACGGTCTTCCGGTGGTGACTCACGTGGCGAAGCCTAGCCACCCCGGCATGGGCGTATTCCAGTCGCAGACGACGCTGGTGGACAACATGAAGACTGGCATTGTATGCGACGACGTGGATATGTATGCATCAGCCCTGATGGGCCTTCGCGACAAGCGTACCCGAAAGCGGATGGGTGACGCCGGGCGGGAAAAGGCCGAGGCCGAGTACGAAACTAGCGTTGTGGTGGATAAACTGGAACGCATCTATTCAGAGGTCATGTGATGAAGGTAGTCCACTACGCCAAGAACGTCGATTTCGCCGGTACCTCCAAGGTCGCCCAGATCCTGGTGGCAGAGCTGAACAAGATGCACGACATCGACGCCTACCTCCTGTACCGGGAGGACGGGGACGCCAACAATCGGCTCCAGCAGGCCAGATTCATGCTGGGCGAGGATCGCGTCATTGGCCACGAGTGGACGCCCGGGGAATCGGCCCGGAGGCCTCCCTATATTCCTGGGCACCAGAACCTCACCGAGGTGCTGCGGGAGCTTCAGCCGGACATTGTTCACTACCACAGCAGCGGGTACGCGGAATGGCCTTTTAAGTCTGAGTATTCGGACGCCAAGTGGGTGATGACCAACATCTTCGGGTACAATGGCTACCCCGCCGACCACACGGTCTATATTTCCGACTTCATTGCTCAAAGAGCTGGTCGGCAGACGCCGAGCAGCGTGCTATACAATCCGACTCTCATGCCGTTCTACCAGGACCGGTTCATGGCCCACTACAAGCTCGCTCAGAGCCTTGGGCTGCCCGTAGAATCGATCCTGATTGGCCGGGTGGGTCGAGCTGACAACTTCAGCCCGATCTCGCTGAGGGCCTTCCAGGCGATCGAGAGACAGCATCCCCACTGCCACTACCTGGTGGTTAATCCGTGCGATGGCTGGCGGCGGACCGCTGCCGACCTCGGACTCAAGAACGTGCACTTCCTGGACCCCATCGTGACCGACATGGAGCTGTCGGCATTCTACTCTGGACTGGATATCTACGCTCATGCGAGACAAGACGGCGAGTGCTGCCCCTGCAACATCCAGGAGGCGATGATCCATGGGCTGCCAGTCGTCTCCCACGAGGGAGATACCTACCAGGGACAGAACGAGATTATCGCTCAGTGCGGCTTTGTTGTGCCTCGTGACGATTGGCGTGGCTACGCAGTGCACCTCAATAGTCTCGTGGTTAACGATCTTCTTCGACGAGAAGTCGGAGACCGTGCCCGCCGCCGAGCAGAGGCGGAATTTCGGGCCGATGCCGTCGCAAGAAAGCTCGCAACCGTTTATCGAGGACTGATGGCATGAAGGCAATCACATTCTCGCTGTGGGGGCAAGATCTCAAGTACCTCGTGGGTGCCGTGCGGAACGCGGAGCTTGCACCGAGGATCTATCCAGGGTGGACGCCGATCTTCTACGTTGGCACCAGCGTGCCAGGGGCGTGCATTGCCGAGATCAAGCAGACCAACCCAGACGCCATTGTGAAGAAGATGGGCGTGCCTGGGGACTGGCGGGCGATGTTCTGGAGATTCGCTGCGGCAGCCGATCCCGAGGTCGAAGCGATGATCTCGCGTGATTGTGACTCTCGTTTGTGCGAGCGAGAGGCCGCCGCTGTTGACGTATGGATGAGTATGAAGCACGGCTTCCACCGAATGTTCGACCACCCCTGGCATGTTGGCGTGGAGATCCTCGGCGGCATGTGGGGCGTGAAGGGGGGCGTGCTACCGTTCATGAACGAAAAGATGGCGGCGTGGCAGCAGGAGGATCGCTGGCAAACGGACCAGGAGTTCTTGACCCAGGAGATCTGGCCGATGGTCGGAGGCACCTGCATGACGCACGATGGCCTCGGCATTATGGGCTTCCCCTTCCCGACTCCTCGTGTCGGCGACAAGTTCGTTGGTGCCACCATCGACGAAGACGAAAACATGGTCGCGGAACAAGTGCAGATGTTGAGACGCTATGAGCGACGCTGAGCGACCATACTACTTCCTCGTGACCCCCGGAGCCTGTGGCACCGTGGGGCTACACGGCTTTCTGCACCAGCACTGTGGCATGCAGATGCTGCCGGGATGGAACACGCACACTCGCGGCGTGCCAAAGCTCGCCGCGATCAACAAGTTCGTGTACCTGTACTCGGACCCGCGGGACGCCCTGCTGTCGCAGGCAAGAAGAGAGGCTCTGATCGATGTCCACGCAAAGCACGTCCGCAACATGGGCGGAGACGTTGCCGGTTTCATGGCGGCTTGCATCTACGGTCAACTTGGTAATGACCTCCGACGTTACCTTGCTAATGGCGTGGACTTTTTCGATTTTGAGGGACACTTTGACTCTTGGCTGAACCACCCAGATCACGTCAATGTGATGTTCGTCAAGTATGAGGAGCTGCCGCAACACCTACCGGCCATGCTCGAACGGTGGGGGCAGGATCCAGCCTTGGCGGCGGGCTTCGAGTGGAAGCCGCGTCAGTCCAACTGGAGAGATGAGAACCCCATCGACCAGACTCTGCTGGAGAGAATGTTCTACTCTCATATCCAGAGAATAGAGTCGCTAGATGGATGCTTTGTATGTTGAACAAACGAACTCTAACGAAGACGCTCACCTACAAGGTGATTAGCTGGATTATTGGCATCCTGGTTGTCGGCTGGATCTCTGGCTCGTTTGTAATGGCGGCCGGAGCTACTGGTGCGATGGTGGCAGCGAACACCATTGTGTACTACTTCCACGAATTGCTTTGGTCGAAAACGGAGTGGGGTCGATGAGAATCCTGGTCAGCTACCGCGGTGCACCTAGAATTCGCGGCTGGGAGACGGGGGCGATGGTTGCTCGGGCGTTTCGCAGACTCGGTCACGACGTGTCTGAGTACGCGAAGGTGTATGAACGCGGGGAGTGGGTGGAGCCCTGTGCCAACACCGGAGAGTCGTACGATCTCCACGTGTACATGGAGATGAATGACTCCGAGCCGCAGTACCTGGAGCTGTCCGGGATCGATGCCGACCAACGGGTTGCATGGTTCTTCGACGTGAGCTACAATCCGCCCTTCTACAAGCAGCTTGCCGACGCGATGGAGTTCGATTGGGTCTTTTCGGCCAACCCGCTCTACGGAGTCAATCACTTCGGCCGCTCTTGTTCGTTCCTGCCGTACGCGGCGGATCCGGAGCTGCATTTCCGAGAGATCTCCGGCAGCTATGCCGCCACCGCAGCACTAGTGGGGACCGAACGACCTGAGCGTCGCCGCCTCATTGACGCTGTGGATCGGTTGGCGGGCGGGGCACTCCTCATCTCGGATGTGTTCAAGGAAGACTACGTCAACGCCCTGGCAGCCAGCTCCATCACCATCAACGAGAACCCGCCAGCGGGCCGCGGCTTGCTCAACATGAGAACGTTCGAGGCTCCTGCCGCCGGATCTATTCTCCTCTGCCAAGAGGGTGACTACATCGACCGGTGTCTGACGCCCGGGATTGATGTGCTGACCTACAGGGACGCTGCTGAGCTGGTCGGACAGTGTCAAAACGTACAACAGAACCCGCAGGACTTCGAGGACATGCGTCGTCGTTGTCAGGAGCGGGTGATGGAAGACCACACCTATGACTGTCGAGCCCAAGAGATCCTCGACCTACTGGGACTTTGAAATGAACGCATTCCGCAAGACGCCTTGGTGGTACCGCGACACGATCCCCTTCCTCGGCCGTACGAACAGTCCGGCTGAGCTGATGGGCACCTATGGCTGGCCGATCCTCATCGGCGTCGGTCTTCTGTTCCTGCTGTGAGGATTTCCACCCTCATCTGCGTGCACAGCACGACAGAGCAGAATGACCTCATGTTCGAGCGGGCCCTGGAGTCCATTGCTCGACAGTCTCGTCGTCCTGACGAGCTGGTCGTGGTGCTGGACGAATGCTGGGATTCCACCATCTCCAGCTTGGACATGTATCTCGATACCTTCGACGCACTGGCGATCGTCGAGAAGCCCAAGAAAGAGGGCCTGGCAGCCGCCAAGAACTTCGGGCTTCAGCATGTGACGGGCGACTGGGTGACGTACTGCGACGCTGACGACGAGTGGATTACCTCGAAGCTGGAGTTGCAGGCGGCCTTCGTGAGTCGCCCGCAGGATAATCCGGCGGTGGACTTCCTGTTCACCGAGTCCTGGGATCGAGACGCCGAGGGTGTCATTCGACCTAACTGCTTCTACATCGGCCAGTACCAGACCAACGAGGACATCCATGCGGCTCTGCCGCACGAGAATGTGCTTTGCCACGGCTCGGCGATGATTCGCACCGAGGCCCTTCGGACTCTCGGCGGTTATTTCACGAGCCGCGATGTGCTGGGTCGGGAGGATTGGAATCTGTGGCTTCGAGCCAAAGTGAGTGGCTTCCGCTTCTATAAGATTCCTGAGCGGTTGTACATCTGGTCCCACGGAACGAGCGTGGCTAGGTGAGGGTGGTCCACTGCAAACGCGAAGCGTACGACATCTACATCGGCCGTGGGTCGAAGTGGGGTAACCCGTTCGCCTTCAAGAAAGGCACTTCGGCTGAGTTTTTGGTCGGAACAAGAGAAGAAGCAATTGCAAAATACAGGGAGTGGCTCTTGGATCAACCCCATCTTGTTTCAGCTCTGCCTGAGCTTCGGGGCAAGGTGCTGGGGTGTTGGTGTGCACCGAGGGCGTGCCACGGAGACGTACTGGTGGAGTTGGCAAATGGAACTTGAGTGCTTCGGCGGCCCGAAGGATGGGGCAATGATTGACATGCCAGAAGAAACCGAGGCGGGTTGGACTCATACGGTCCAAGACGAGGACGGTGACAATCATAAGTATGAAGTGCACGGCTGCCATGGTGAGTTGCAGCTTCACTACATGGGGAAGGTGGCTGGCCTCCTATGAAAATCCTGTACTGCGGATTGCTCTACTCGTACGGTGAGCTTGCTAAGGGCAAGTCCTACGAGCACTACAACCTAGAAGCGGGCGTGCGTCAGTGTGTGGAGCAGGGTCTGTTCGAGGCCGACTACTTCTACCCTGACGAAGAGTGCCGACAGCACGGCAAGCGTCAAGCCGACAGTCGATTCCTACGGCTGGTGCAGCAGGGCGGCTACGACGCGATCTTCCACGTCGCCTTCAACGAATCAATCGACCTACCGGCACAGGCCCTGAAGGTGGCCCGGCTGATGGGTATCAAGACCATTGAGTGGGACTGCGATGCAAGCTGGCGATTCGCTAACTTCATCATGAACCGGAAGGACCGCTATTCCCACTTCGTGACTACGCACTCCGTCACTGTTCCGTGGTATAATCAGTTCGGAATGCAGGTGGTCAGGTCCCAGTGGGGCGGCAGCCCGCTCTACCAGGCAGACCCGGACGTGGAGAAACAGTACGATGTCGTATTCGTGGGCCAGAAGCATGGGATCCGTGGCGAGTTCGTGCAGACTCTCATTGATCGTGGCATTGATGTTCACCTTTGGGGCGAGTACTGGGATGGCTTCCCCAACTGGCACGGATACGGATCGTTCGAGGACATACTCCTCGCGTTCCAGCGTGGCCGCATCTGCCTCAACATCTCGAACCCTTCAGTCCAGGGCACGCTCCCTCAGATTAAGGGGCGACATTTCGAGATTCCGCAGCTCGGCGGCTTCCAACTGTCGACCCCAGCGGACGACCTGGCGACTTACTTCAAGTTCGGAGAGGAGATTGTTGTCGCCAACGACGCGACTGCTGTTGCAGAGGCGGCAGAGTACTACCTTGCTAATCCGGCAGAGCGGGACTCGATTGCTGCGGCCGGTCACGCCCGGATGTGCAAGGACCATCAGTGGACGCAGCGTTTCCGTCAGATTCTTACGGAGGTAGGTTGCGATGTCTGATGCTCCCGTTTGGCGAACCCGCAAGGACGACCACGACCACATGACACGGGAGCACGCCGAGGGCTTCCTACGGCAAGGCGGCACCGGCACGGATAACGTCGGGCGGCATGCCCTGGCGGAGATCCTATCCTACTATCCCGAGCCTCGCCGAGTCCTCGACGGGGCTTGTGGCTCTGCCGTCAACTACGAGGTGTTCCGGAACCTTCAGGTCCCGGTGGATTACACCGGGTTGGACCGGACATCTGTCCTTCTCGATGTAGCCCGCGACAAGTATGGCGATGGCGTGGAGGGGTACTCGTTCAAGGCGGAAGAGGGCTACATCGAGGAGATGCCCTTCGCCGACAACGAGTTCGACGTAGTGATCCTTCGGCACATTCTGGAGCACTTGGAAGAGGGCTATGAGGTCGCGATCAAGGAAGCACTTCGTGTGGCGGAGAAGGAGGTCGTTCTGGTCTTTTTCCTCACGCCGCATGGGGCATGGGAACACAACATCGAAGAGCGGCCCTCCGGCGACACCGGCTGCACCCACTTCTGGAACACCTACTCCTGGCCTCAGCTCGTCCAGTTCCTGACTGGTTTCGGCGTCCAGGTTAAGCGGCATACGTTCACGACTCCGGGGGCGGTGCACCCCGACACCATCGTGAGACTCATCAAGTGAGTTGGACGTTCGGGATCGTTACCTTCGGGACCTCTCCCCTTCTCGCTGAGGCCATCGCGACCATTCGCGAGCACGGCCCCGAAGGTAGTGAGGTGCTCGTCGTTGGCGGAGACCAGCATCCCGAAGACGCAGACGTGTGGGTCAACTTCGACGAGTCCATCAAAGAGGGGTGGCTGACCCGCAAGAAAAACATGATCGCCGAGTGGGCCAACTGCGACAACCTCTGCGTCATGCATGACTACGTGGGCTTGGAGCCCGGCTGGGCCTCGGGGGTCGAGTCGTTCGGCAACGATTGGCTGACGTGCATGCACCGGGTGCTGAACAACGACGGCAGTCGTTACCGTGACTGGTGCGTGATCAACAACGACGCGTGGATGAACCCGCCGATCGACGACCAGAAGCCGCCGTTCGCGTACCCTGGTCGACTTCTGAAGTACCACCGGACCGAGTACGGCCGATGGCAGTACTACTCTGGCACCTACTTCTGCGTGAAGCGTGAAGTGATGCTGGAGACGCCCCTGGACGAGGAACGCGTTCAGAACCAGGGTGAGGATGTGCAGTGGTCACGGTTCCTGTACCAGAAGTACGGTGACCGAGCGTTCACCATGAATCCCTCAGCAGCCGTCCGGCTGCTGAAGTACAAGCCGCCCGTCCCGTGGCAGCACCTGGAGCCCCTATGATCATCAACCACGAGCATGAGTTCGTGTACGTTGCACTGCCGAAGACGGGCAGCTACAGCATCCACGGCTACTTCAAGGTGGGCGACCATCCGGAGCCGCACCTGCATCACGCAGGCATTCGCGAGCTGCCACCATTCCCCGAGCACTACTTCAAGTTCGCCTTCGTGCGGAATCCGTGGAGCAAGCTGGTTTCCATCTACCATGACTTCACTCTTCGTCGCGGCTGCCAGTACTCCGGGCTCGTTTGGCATGACAAGCCGCTCCTCAGCGAGTTCAAGGACTTCGAAGACTTCTGCCGCGGACTCGGTCAGTCGCACTGGTTTGGTGACGTGTTCTTCCGGCCGCAGAGCGTCTTCGTGACGAATCCCGACGGCTCGATCGCCATGGACTACGTGGGCCGCTTCGAGCAGCTTGACGAGGACTTCGAGCAGATCTGTTCGGCCATCGGCGTCTCGTACCACCGACTCGAAGAGGCGAACAAGGGCCAGTACGACAAGGGCTACCGCGAATACTACACCGACGAAACGCGTGCGATCATCGGCGAGCTGTACCGTGAGGATGTAGAGAGGTTCGGCTATGAGTTTTGACTGCATTGTCACTCAGGGGCACATCGCCGACCTCGATCCACAGGGTGGACTGACGGCCGACGAGAAGTTGGACATGTTCAACCTGTCGCTGCGTCATCTGCGGGAGAACAATCCCGACGCGTACATCATTCTCTCTGGCCATGGCCAGAGACAGCCCGACTTCGATCTTGTGGACTGGCACTACTGGGAACCTGCCTGCCGCCCGATGCACGAGCACGGGTACATGTACTACATGCCCGCTCAGTTCATGTTCGTCGACATAGGCCTGGAACAAGCCGAAAAGATGGGCTTTGATCGGGTCGTGAAGACTCGTACTGACTGCGTGGTGCAGCGGCAGAACATCGCTCATTGGTGCGAGGATATCCTCCAGGCGGAGGACCGGCAGATGCTGCTGACGCAGCAGACCGGCCCCGAACGCATTGGCGACTGCTTCATGTACGGCAACGTCAGCGACATGCGGACCATCTGGCACCGCGACAACCCCGTGACACATCATTGTGGACTGGCGAACACCGGTAATCACTTCACGAAAGCCTTTGATCGTCGCGAAGGCGAGTCCTGGATCAACTACGTCCGTCGTCATTGCTCCCTTCGTGATGTTGCACAGATCCCGTTCCTGTGTCTCCGCTGGAACTACAAGACGTTGCTGAACGCTGGCGAGATCGACAAGGTGATGGCGAACGAGTTGGATGTGACCCGGTACAACTGGGGCTTCGTCAACAACTGGCACAAATTCGACGCCCACCTGAATATGATCTACAACGACGGGAACTACTACTACACCCAGCGTCAGTTCTACGACGACAACTTCCAACCGCAGGACTGACATGAGAGTAGCCGTTTGCTTCTCTGGCCAACCTCGCCATCTTGAGCGGTGCTTTGCCAGCATTCAACTCTACCTTCTGCGTCCCAACAACGCGGATGTGTACTTTCATTTCTGGTCTTGCCATCCGAGCACGACCCACTTCTGGTCACACAGCGAGGACGTGCACTGGAAGGTTTTGGAGGAAGACAGGATCACGACGCTGCTTCAACCAAAGGCTCATATGTTCGAGCCGCAAGTCGAGTTCGACGACTCTCAGTACAAGGAGGCACGGTGCCCCGCGTTCAACGTGCTGAGCTGGACCTACTCTTCGGCAATTTGTCAGGGCCTGTACGATCCCGGCGAATACGACGTGGTCGTGCACTGTCGTCCAGACTTGTTCTTCCGCAAGGAGGTCAAGCTGGAGATGCCGGGCGAGAACGAGTTCTTCGTCGAGTATCGCGGGACGCCGGGCGATCAGTTTGCCTACGGACGCCCCGAGGTAATGCTGGACTTCGCGATGTTTCACGACACACTCCCCGAGCTGTACGATCAGGTCGGTTACATGCACTGTGAGACCATGCTGCTTCAGCACATGCTCAACTGTGGCCGAGAGGTCAGGCAGGCTGAAGTGGAGTACACGCTGTGGAGGCAAGAGCATGAGCAAGCTTAAGCTGCTAATTCTCGACGTAGACGGCGTCATGACTGACGGCACCAAGCTTTACGACGACGAGGGTGAGGTGGTGGCCAAGTCGTTTCGCGATCAAGACTTCACTGCCATCAAGCGGTTCAAGGCGGACGGCGTGCACGTTCATTGGCTGTCCGGCGACCAACGCGTCAATGAGGCGATCGCTCTGCGACGCAAGATCGACTTCACCTACAGTCGCGAGAAGCACAACATGCTGGAGCGGCTGATGGCTGTCTATGAAGTGACGGCCGATCAAGTGGTCTACGTTGGTGATGACTGGTACGACATTCCCATCAGCAAGAAGCTGGAGAAGATGGGCGGTGAAGCCTGGTGCACGAACGACGCCAACACAGATCTGGTGGGGGTGTGCAGCCAAACTGTCCCGGTCGACGGGGGTCAGGGTGTGGTGGCATGCCTGTACGACCTATACAAAGCGGAGGGCATTCTGTGCGAGTAGCACTCTACGGAAACTTGGTTGCCGATAGCGTATACCGGCTGGACGGATCAGTCCGTCTGGGCAACCCGAACGACTGCTCGCAGCACTACTGGGCTGCTGGCGGCATCGCCAACGTGGCCCGCGGTCTTCTCGAATGCTTCCCCGGAACGAAGGTCGCATGTTCCTCCATTGTGGGGCAGGACATTGGCGGCGGCCAGTGCCAACAGCAGCTCGTGGAGATGGGGGCGGACATCGAGGAGGTTACGGAGAACATCGCAGCCCCGACCTCCAGTGCGACGGTACTCTTGACGCCCCACAGCAAGACCTCCATCGTCGCCTGGGGAGCCGACCAGCACACCCGCCAGTTCCCGCATATCGAGGCCGACTGGCACCACATTGCGTACCTGGACGCCCTACCCAACCTCCTCCCGAGCGAGCTGGACAGCTTCGACGGGATCCTCTCCGCCGACCTCTGTCGCACGCAGCACGACTCCGAGTTCCAGTTCCGCATCTTCGACTACATCGGACACCTGGATTATCTCCTCATCTCGGACGGCGAGGCAATGTCGCTCGTGGACGTGGAGACGCCCAAGGAGGCGTGTGCACGGCTCGGATCTCTAGCCAAGGGCTGGGCGGTGGTTCACCACGAAGCCGGTAGCTATTGGTCAAATGGTGCAGTATGTGGGGAACATTCTGCCCCCAAGCTGCATAATGTCAACGTGCTCGGGGCCGGTGACTACTTCTCTGCCGGGTTCATCGGTTGCAACGGTGAAGGCCTTGAGATTGGGGACCGCATTAAGCGGGCACACGAAGTCGCGACGAGGATGCTCCAGCATGATTAACATTGTGATCCCTATCGCAGGTAGGGCTCAGCGGTTCATCGACCGCGGCTACACGGCACCCAAGCCTCTCATCATGGTCAAAGACCAGCACATGATTGACCTCGCCATGGGGTCCATCAAGCACGAGGGTTGCCGCCTGATCTTCTGCGTCCGCAAGGACCACGTCACCAGTCACAACATCGATCAGATCCTCCGCGAGAAGTACGGGGAGCACGTCGAGATCGTCGTGGTGGAAGAGATCACGCGAGGCACGCTGTGCACATGTCTCCTGGCCAAGTGGGTGATCGACAAGTCTGAGCCCCTCATCATCTACACCCCCGACGTGGTGTTCGAGCCTCAGTTCGATCCGACCAGCTTGGAGGACTTCGATGGCTTCCTCATGACCTTCAAGGCCAACAATCCGGCTCACAGCTACGCCCGACTTGGTGAGTCGGGGCTAGTCGAGGAGACGGCTGAGAAGTCTGTGATCAGTGATCAGGCCGCCGTCGGCGTCTACTACTTCAAGTCCGGCCAGATGTTCATCAACCACGCCGAGGAGATGGTTGAGGATGAAATCACGACAAACGGGGAGTTCTACGTTTGCCCGATCTACAACTCGATCATCAGGGAGGGCGGAGCCGTCGGGACGCGGCTCGTCGAGAAGATGCACGTCCTCGGGACTCCCGAGGAGCTAGCCTTCTACACCGGAAGAACGCTCAAGCGATTCGGCGACAAGCCCGTCGTGCTCTGCTCGGACCACTCCGGCTTCAACGCCAAGGAGATGATGAAGACACAGTTGGATGAAGCGGACATCCCGTACGTTGACTTCGGGACCTACAGCAAGCAAGACTGCGACCATCACGATTTCCTGTTCCCCGCCATCCAGCACATTCGACAGGGCGAGGCGGACTTCGGCATGGCGTTCTGCCGCACTGGTCAAGGCTTCAACATCGCAGCCAACAAGGCGGATCCGAACATTCGCTCTGCTCTGATCTACAACGAGTACGCCGCCGAGATGGCTATCCGGCACAACTGTGCGAACTTCTTCTGCGTGCCGAGTCACGGAACCACTCCCAGCGACCTTCACGCCATGATCGAGAAGTGGCGTACGGCCACCTTCGATGGCGGGCGTCACATGACCCGGATCACCCGCAGCGAGGCTGGCTATGACGGATGAGTACACCGTTCTGATCCAGGGGCCGCTGGAGGAGACCTTCCTCCAGGAGATCGAATACTACAAAACCCTCGGACGAGTCATCATCTGCACCTGGAAGGGGCAGGATGTCAGTTTGCTGGACGGTGTGACCGGAATTAGTGTAATTGAAAGGGACGAGCCCACCCAGCGTCGGTACAAGCAGCCGACCTTCGACCACCAGGCTTGGTCTCTCTTCTATGGGCTAGAGATCGTTGGCACTCCGTACGTCATTCGCACGCGGACCGACGAGCGATGGGGGAATCTCGCCCCCCTCTTGGAGCGGTTTGAGCAGGATCGCGAAAAGATCGTCTGCGGGAACATCTTCTTCAAGACGTGGCGAGAGCGTCCCTTCCACTTCGGCGACCACCTATTCGTCGGCCGGACGGATCGTCTCCTAGCCGCCTACCGGGATCTCCTCCAGAGACCCGAACTCTACTCTCACTTCTACTGTGCTGAGCAGTCGGCGTCCAACGCGATGCTGATCGCTGGCAACACGCAGCCCAGCAGACAGTCTTTCGAAGCCCTCTTCGACGTAATCGACCTGAACGAACTCGTCCCATTCCGAGTGCAGTGGCGAGGAATGGGTACAGAGTGGATCGACAACTTCCGCGACCCCGACGGAGGGGTGCCCGGAAGCTGCATCAAAAGCATGGAGGAACTGTGACAAAGCTCATCGCCCATCGTGGCAACATTCGCGGCCCAGTCCCGGACCGAGAGAATGAGCCCAACTACGTCCTAAGTGCCCTGTCTCAGGGCTACATGGTGGAGCTAGATGTTTGGCTTGTGGAGGGGCAGCTATGGTCTGGTCACGATAGTCCCCAGCACAACCTGGAAGACTGGCCAGAAGTGATCCATGATTTCGAGGGCGAGATCGTATTCCACTGCAAGGACGTGGGGTCTCTCCACCACCTCGTCAGCCGTCGCCCGCACAACCCCTGTCACGCCTTCAATAACGACCAAGATCCGTACGTTCTGACGAGCTGGAACTACATCTGGACCCTACCTGAAGAACGGGTCACCGACAAGTCGATCGTCGTGATGCCCGAGCGACGACCGGACTGGGACATTTCTGGCTGTTGGGGCATCTGCTCTGATTACGTAGAGAGATACCGTGAGTAAGATCCTTGTGACGGGGTCGCGTGGCTTCCTCGGCAGTCATGTTGTCGAGGAGTTCACCAACAACGGCTACTACTACTTCGGCAGGAACGAAGGGCTGCGTCCCTATCTGGACTGCCCCTCTTCGACCGAATTGGACGTAACAAATCAGAACGAGCTGTTTGCCTACTGCACGGCGATGGGCATTACGGACATTATTCACCTCGCCGCTGACTGCGGCGGCATTGGCTACAACCAGGAGAATCCTGGCTCGCTCTTCTATCGCAACATGATGATGGGCGTGAATGTGGTTGAGGTTGCACGCCGCCTGGAGATGAACAAGGTGCTGCTTCTGGGCACCGTGTGCATGTATCCGAAGCATGCTCCGGTTCCGTTCCGAGAGGACGAGATTTGGAACGGCTATCCAGAAGAAACCAATGCTCCGTACGGGCTGGCGAAGAAGGCTGCGATGGTCATGGGCCAGGCCTACCGCGAGCAGTACGGATTGGATTGCATCACCCTGATCCCCGTCAACATGACCGGGGAACGTGACTGTTTCGATGAGGGTAGGTCGCACGTTATCCCGGCACTCATCAAGAAGTTCCTGGATGCGAAGCGAAGTGGTGACCAGAGCGTGCAGGTGTGGGGGACGGGTCAGGCCACCCGCGAGTTTCTGTACGCGGGGGACTGTGCACGAGCGATCAGGCTCGCGTTTGAAGACTACAGTGGCCCTGAACCCGTTAATATCGGCACGGGCGTTGAGACTAGCATTGCAGACCTCGCACGCCTTGTCGCCGACACCGTCGGGTACCAGGGTGAGATCATCTGGGACAGCAGCAAGCCGGACGGACAACCCAGTCGCTGTCTGGACATCAGTCGGGCTCATCTAGAGTTTCAGTTCATGGCCAAGGTGAACTTACAGGAAATGATCCATCGCACGGTTCGGTGGTACGAGGAGCAGCTCAGTGGCTAAGAAGGCAATCATCACCGGCGTAACGGGCCAGGACGGATACTACCTCGCCCGCCACCTCCTGAAGGAGGGCTACCAGGTCACGGGCATCCGTCGTCGCCGGGCCAACCCCACGACGGCAGACCGTCGCGTCGAGATGCTGCGGGCGGACCCAAGCTTCGTGCTGGTTGACGGGGACATCACGGACCTCTCGTCGATCCTGAGCGTCGTGGCGGCATTTAAGCCGGATGAGTTCTATCATCTTGCTGCTCAGAGCCACGTCGGCAAGTCCTGGAGCATGGCCGGGCTCACGCTAGAAACCACGGGGATGGGCACCTTTAACTGCCTGGAGGCCGTTCGGCTGGCCCACAAGGAGTGCCGGTTTTACTTCGCTGGGTCCAGCGAGCAGTTCGGCAACGCCCCTGGTGCGGGCACGTCCATGGTCATCGACGAAGAAACGCCGATGCACCCGGAATCTCCCTATGCAGCGGCCAAGGTCTTGGGCTACAATATGTCCCATGTTTACCGCCGCTCCTACGACATGTTCGTGTCCTGCGGCATCCTGTTTAACCACGAGTCTCCGCTCCGAGGCCGCGAGTTCGTGACCCGCAAGATCACGAGTCACCTCGCCGAGATCAAGCACGGCCAACGGAACCGGGTCAAGCTGGGCAACATGGAAGCCAAGCGGGACTGGGGCTATGCGGGAGACTACGTCAAGGCGATGCACCTGATGTTGCAGACGGACGAGCCTGACGACTTTGTGATTGCCACTGGCGAGACGTTCAGCGTCCGCGAGTTCTTCGAGTCTGCCTGCGGACGGTTCCAACTGGATCCAGAAGAGGTGCTCGAAATCGATCCTTCGCTACTGCGACCGAAGGATGTGGGCGTCCTGATCGGCAATGCCGACAAGGCACGCTCGGTGCTGGGGTGGGAGCCTAAGGTGGACTTCCGCAGACTTACGAAGATGATGTGTCGTCACGATCTTCAGGCTCAAAACCCCGACCCAGTCGCAGCCGCACGAGCCGAAGAGCTGATCACGGAGAGATCCTGATGAACCGCGGAGCAGAAAACTACCAAGCCAACAAGACTCGGACACGCCAGCGTCCCCAGCTAAGTCGCGAGCAGATGCGTCAGTTCCTGACCTTCGTCGCGGAGGCCCGCGGGACAGGTGACTTCGAGTTGCACCTCGGCCTCGACCGAGTGGACATCGCCTGGCTCAAGGACCGTCTGGGGGTTGACTCCTCCGCTGACGCCAAGGAGTTCCTCAAGGACTTCGAGGACGATGACAGGATGCGGGAGCTGGAGGCGGAAAACCGACGAGCTGCTGCGGCACGTGGTCGCCAAGCACAGGAGCAGCGACTTGACGCCCGTGCCGCAAGGAAGCAGCTCGAACAGGACGCTCGTCGTAGCAAGGTCAAGGACTTGCTGGACCCGGACAAGCTGAAGCGAGAGGACAAAGAGCGTCAGGCTCGCCACGCCGCTCGTTCCGAGCCCGTGATCGAAGAGAAGGAAGACGCCTGGCGGCTCAACGAGGACGACTGCAATCCTGAGCAGTTCAAGACTTGCATCACCCACTATGGGATGCGATTTACTCGCGACCGCTTTGGCATCACGAACGAAGACATCAAGCGTGAGGCGGCTCGCCTCGGGCTGAGGATTGACTGGGAGCTTGTACGCCGATGAGTGACGAAATGCAGAGCCTTCCCTTCGTGCAGCTCGGCGGCGTTGAGATCGTTCCCGAGCTTCCCCGAGCTACTACCGACTGGGAAACCGTCATGTACGAGCGGCTCGACCGAGCCGCTGACTTCTACATCGACGACAAGTCGCAGGAGGACTTCCCGCGGCTACCAGGTCTTCGCAAGCTCGCCCGCCTTGCGGGTGTAACTCGCAGCTACCCCGAGCACACGCCGGTGGTGACCGCGAAGAGTGCGGTGTTCATCTGCACCTATCACCTGGAGTTCTCGGACGGCACCCACTGGGCTTCCTCGGCGGACTCGAACCCGGGCAACAACGGCCAGGAGCCCTTCTGCAACTATCCGTCTACAATGGCGGAGGCAAGGGCGGAAAGTCGTGCTATCCTCAAGGCCCTCGGCATCGCCAAGCACTCGGCTGAGGAGATGGCTCTTGCGGAGCGGGACCGTGTCCCGTCCGCAGCGACGAAGATTGACAAGCAGCAGATCGTTGCGATCGAAGCTCAGTGCAACTTGAAGAAGGTGAGCGTCGTGGACGCTCTGAAGGGTGGCCTCAGCGAAGCGGCGGACAGCATTGCCTCACTGGAGCAGCTCACGTCTGCTCAGGGGATGCAGGTGCTCAAGTTCCTCAACAGCCGCAAGCAGAAGGCACCCACCGGAGCGGCAGCCAAGCGTGACGCTCGGAAGAAGGAGCTAGAGGGTGGCTAGAGATATGTTCCTGGGGTTCTACTACCCCAACAATAAAGAGACGGGGGCGGCGTTCCAGTTCGTCTCGTCTGAAACTCGCTCGGGCATTCCCTGTGCACGGGTCGAGGCGACGAAGCAGGAGGGTCCAAAGCCCGCCCCTGGCAGCTCTGGCTCGTGCTTCAACTGGAAGAACAAGGTCGTCATTCAGATTGACGCCGGTGAAGCTGGACGACTGTGTGCGTACATCCGCGGCTTCAATCGCGACGATAAGTTTGCAGAGCTGCTGCACACCACCGAGCGGGAAGGCGTCAAGTCGACTTCCAAGTTCAGCATCAAGGCTCCGGTCAAGGGTGACCCAAGAAACCCCAAGCAAAACTGGCAGGTGTCTGTTCAGAAGAAGGTCGGCGACGGCGACTGGCAGCGGGCAACTGCATACATCCACGCTGGTGAGATCTACCAGCTTCTCTGGCTCCTAGACCAGACCATCATTGGAGAGATGACGCATGTCGGAGGAAAGCGTGAAGGCAGCCGTCGAGCTGCCGCTGCTCGTAAAGCGAGTCAGGGAGGGGGCGAAGCTTCCTGAGAAGGCACACCCCGACGACGCGTGCTACGACTTCTTCGCGGCCGAAGACTTTGTCATCGAACCCTATCAGACGGTCAAGGTGAGTCTCGGAGTCGCTCTGGGAATCCCGGGTCGCTACAGCATGATCCTGAAGGAACGCAGCGGCTTGGCCGCCGAGGGGATCATCGTGGGGGCTGGCGTCATCGACTCCGGGTACCGCGGCGAAGTGAAGGCCGTGCTCCGATACATGCCGCCCGCCGGATTGATGATGGATAGCCCGACCCTGGAGTTCAAGGCTGGCGACAAGATCTGTCAGGGCAAGCTGGAATGGGTCCACCACCGGGCAATCAAGGAGGTGGACAGTCTCGACGAAACCGAGAGAGGTGAAGCCGGGTTCGGCTCGACAGGTAACTGATGCTCTGGCTCTACATCCTTGCCTTTCTGGTGGGGTTCGTCACGGACATCCTCTACGTTGGATGGTTCTGGGCTTCTGAAAACCACAGAGCGTGGACCGGCGGGATCATTAGTGCAATCATGTATGCCATCGGCATCTTCGCCGTGGTGGCAGTGGTGCACCAGACACAGTTTGCTGTACCTCTAATCCTGGGCTACGGTCTCGGGTCGGTCGTAGGCATCAAGTGGAAGAAGTGGAAAGAGACCAATGACAAATAGTCAGATGACCACCTCTCGGGTCTATACCTGCCCTCGCTGTGGCAAGCGACGGCTGCACATCGAGAACCAGTACGACGAACAAGGTAACGTGATCCCGTGGGAGCCTTCCGGTGAGACGGTCAAGAACACCGTCAACGGCAAGGAGATCGAGCACGAGCGGTTCGAGGACATCTGCACGCGTTGCCAGCAGAACATCATCAAGCGTTTCTACAAGCCTGGCGAGAAGGATGTGGAGGCGGTCTTGAAGGCACTACAGGGAGACGGGGCACTGCCCGAGGGCACCTCGCTGGAAGATCTCCTATAGTGGGCGTCAAGCATCAGTCACATTGGTTCGGCCTGCCGATCAGCATGCCGAAGAAGGCTGACGTTGTCATCATCGGTGGCGGCTTCGCTGGCCTCGCCACACTCTATCAACTCCTCATTCGTAAGGGCGACATGAACGTCGTTCTACTCGAAGAGACGATTCCTGGATACCACGCCTCTGGCAGATCCATGGGGTACGTGTCGATGGGGGAGTTGCACTGGCTCAAGGCGATGGCTGGCACGTTCTCACCTGAGACTGTGTCGGAGTACTGGCGGTTCCTCCAAGAGGGGAACCAGTCACTTCGTCAGATGATTCAGCGTGAGAAGCTCGACTGCGAGCTGAACGAGTGCGGCGGCCTACACCTCGCCTCCACCACGACCGAGGCGGCGGCGTTCCGTAGACATCTGGAGCGTATTGCCGGGATCGGTGCGAACCCCTTCACTCAGCCGATGGATCAGGACGCCCTGAAGGCTCTGATCGGAAGCCCCAAGTTTAAGGCGGGCATGTTTGAGCCCTCCGAATTCACCGTCAACCCCATCGAACTCATCGGTGAACTGGCTGAGACATGCGAGCAGCTCGGTCGCCACATCATCGGCAATGCCCGCGTCACCGACGTGACTAATCAGAGCGACGGCATCGCGATCAACGTTCGACATCGCGGCACGATTCTGGCGAAGCATGTAGTGTATTGTACAGGGGCGTACACTTCCGAATTCTTGCCGCTGGAGGGGCACCTTAACTGCTGGAAGCAGTGCTTCGTCGCGACCAAGCAGATTCCAGATAATGCGGTGCGTAAGTTCCCGCAAATGGTTCTGCGACATCGGGATAAGGTGCTGCGGCTGCACGGAGATCGATTGCTGGCTTGCGGTTTCCCGCAGTCAACGGAAGTCCTACATGATGGCGTCGTCGAGCAGTCACAGTTCGATCGCGTGCGGACCTCCATCAACGCAGTCTATCCCGGGCTCACCAAACGATTTGGTGTCGAGAAGGTCTGGACTAACCTAGCCTGTGTGGGTAGTGATGGGTTTCCGCTCGTCGGACCCCTCGAAAGTCTACCCCGCGTCTACCTCAACATTGGCCATGGTTTCCATGGATTCGGCAGTGCTTACGGCGGTGCGACGCTGGTCGCCGATTACATCACCGAAGGCACGACTCTAAGAGAAGCGGCAGATCTCTTTAGTCCTACACGATTCCATGGAGAGGCATGATGCTGGCTCTTGGCCCTTTGCAGTATGAGATTTTTCAGAAGCGATATGCACGAGATGAAACCAAGTGGGGCCAACTAGCGAAACGCGTCTCAACCGCGGTAGCAAGCGTCGAGGTAAACGGTGCAGTAGCCGAGTGGCAGAAGAAGTTCGAGCGGGCCATCGCGGCCGGTGACTTCATGCCCGGCGGTCGCATTTTGTTCGGTGCTGGCCGCCCCAAGTTCAACATGCTCAATTGCTATCGCCTCCATCCGGAGGACACCTGCGGCAGCATCGGCAAGACCATCCGCGACACCTACCTCATCTCGTGCGGTGGCGGCGGCATCGGCTACAACTTCAGCTCCATCCGTCCGCTCGGCGACCTCATCCAGGACATCAAGTACTCGGCCCCGGGTGCGGTGTCCAACATGCGGATGATCAATGCTGTCGGTGACCACGTCCGCTCGGGCAAGAACCGCCGGACGGCTCTAATCGGCATCCTCAACGTAGACCACCCGGATCTGCTGGATTTCCTCCATGTCAAGCTCGACCTGGGGGAGCTGAACAACTTCAACATCAGCATCGGCATCACCAACGATTTCATCGAGGCGGTTCGGAAGGATAAGCCCTGGACCTTCTCATTCAACGGGCGTGAGTACAAGGTCTTCGAGATCCCCGTCTGGCAGGAAGTGGTTGGAGGCGAGCCCTACGTCAAGCGTACCGAACGCATGACGGCATTCGATGTCGAAGACGCGATGGGGCGGGTCCGTGCCCACCTGATGCTTAATCAGGGTGAGAGCTACGGAGAGATCCAAGAGGTCACCCTCATGGCCAAGGAGATTTGGGATCTCCTGATGAAGAATAGCTGGGCGTCCGGCGACCCTGGCATCTACAACCTCGACCTGGCCAACAGCTACACCAACGTGAGCTACTTCGAGGATCTGGATTCCCCCAATCCGTGTGGTGAGATCCCGCTGCCCGCCTACGGCAACTGCTGCCTGGGACACGTCAACCTCAACCACATGTACGACGAGGAGAGGGGTGACGTTAACTGGTCGAAGCTGGCTCGGACGGTCCGGACCGGCATCCGGTTCCTGGACAACGTCCTGTCCGCCAACCACTACCCCGTCGAGGAATGCCGCACCGTTGGCGAGCGTTCCCGCCGCATCGGCCTGGGTGTCACTGGCCTCCACTACCTGCTGATTAAGTTGGGGCACACCTACGGCTCTGAGGAGTGCATCGAGTTCCTCGACCGGCTATTCGCCACGTTCCGGAATGAGGCCTACAAGGCCTCGGTGAGTCTGGCGAGGGAGAAGGGTAGCTTCCCGGCCTTCGATGCCGACAAGTACTCGAAGGAGCTGTTCTTCCAGCAGCTCCCCACGCGGATTCAGAAGGACATCCAGAGGCACGGGATCCGCAACGCCGTCATGCTGACTATTGCCCCCTGCGGGACCAACAGCATGGTTCTGGGCGTCTCCAGCGGCATTGAGCCCATGTACTCCCCCGTCTACAAGCGTCGGTTCCGCGACGGCAACAACTGGCGTGAGGAAGTCGTGGTGGATCCGCTGCTGGCCGAGTATTATCGTGCTGGCCGGGACGTGACCCACTTCCGCGGGGCACACGACGTGACCGTGCGTGAGCACATCTCCGTTCAGGCCACGATCCAGAAGTACATCGACTCCAGCATCTCCAAGACCACCAATCTGCCCACGGATTATCGCGTCGAAGATCTCGGCGAGGTTATTCTTGAGTACGCGGATTGCGTAAAGGGCTTTACTATCTACCGGTCGGGTAGTAAAGGACAAGAGCCCCTGGAGGCGGTCGACGTGCGTGATCCTGCGGCTCTCGAAGCCGCGATGGCGGCGGCTGGCAGCGAGGCTCCCGAGACGCTGGAGGCCTGCCGCGACGGATCTTGCGAGCTTTAGAAGGAACACTGCGGGCTCGGCTGGCATAATGGTGTGTTATCCGCATCCCTTCTCAGGAGGCCACCATGGCCGAGCCCGCAAGTGAGTACGTCTTCCACTATCCCGCTCGCTCTCCCAATGGCGACGAGTCGGACCCCCACATCGTCCAGGTCAGCTTCAACAAGCCGTTGGCTGATCTGAAGGAGGGCGGCAAGAGCTTCCTGACCGAGTTGATGGAGCTTCCGGGCATCGAGGGGGCCTCTCACGCTGGACGTTACACCCTCAGCATCGGTATCGCCCGCACCTTCAATGCTGAAGAGGTTGTGGCCGAGATCGAAGAGTCGGTCAAGCGGGAGAGCAGCAACATCATCACGCTGACCAGGCCCGGAATCGCCACTCCTTGATCTACCACTGGGACAGGCCGGTCGCGAAGCGACAGCTTCCCGTCGTCGAATGTGAGCACTGCGAGGCTCACAACGTGGCCGTAATCATGGGCCACCTCATGGAGAACGGTAGCGTCAGCTATGCCGTGTACTGTTCCGTGTGTCAGACGATGCTCAACGAGCACGGCCCTGTCAGCCTGGGTTGGCTGAGCGGTCACGATCTCTACCTGGCTGCCGGTTGCCGACTCATGCCACACTACTCCCGCTACAACCCCAAGGTGTCTCCGAGCACCAAGGATTGGCTTGAGGTCCGATGGCTCCCGGTCTAAAGTGGGACACCCGGCTGCTCGACATGGCCGAGCTTGTCTCTAGCTGGTCGAAGGACCCCAGCACCAAGGTCGGGGCCGTCATCTCTGATGACAAGCACCGTGTCGTCGCGGTCGGCTACAACGGATTCCCTCGTGGCATCGAGGACTCCGAAGAACGTTATGCCGACCGCGAAACTAAGTACAAGCACGTAGTGCACGCAGAGACGAATGCGGTGTTGAACGCGACGCGGTCCGTCGAGGGCTGCATGCTGTACATCTCGTTGCCGCCCTGTTCGGAGTGTGCCAAGCTCGTGATCCAATCAGGCATCTCTCGTGTTGCGTTCCGGCAGGCTTCCCCGGATAGACGAGAGCGGTGGCGTGCCAGTATGGAAGCTGCTGTTGCGATGCTTGAGGAAGCTAACGTGGAGGTCGTCATCTATGATTGATGCAGCGACCATCAAGCAAATGGCGGCCTTTCTGGAAGCTGGCGGCCAGGTCAACATGATCAACCGTCACAACCCAGACGGCTCGGTCATTCCCTACCTCAAGCGTCACTACTTGGTTCGATCCCCAGAGTACGCGATCTACATTCACCAGTTCTTCGCGTCCGATCAGGACGAGTGGCTGCACGATCACCCGTGGGATTCCGGCAACCTAGTTGTAGCCGGTGGCTATCACGAAGAACTGTTCAACGATGCCGGTGGCCGAGAGCTGCACTGGCGTGCCCCCGGCTACATCTGTGAACGACGTGCCGCCGAGGACTGCCACCGTGTGATTCTTCCGCAGGAGCTGGAAGGCACTGGTGACGTGTGGACGATCTTCTGGCGTTGGACTCGCCGTCGTCCGTGGGGCTTCATGGTCAACAACGAGAACTGGGTGGAACACGAAGAATGGCTGAACTCGCTACTAGGCTAGAAGCACGCATCCAGAGTCGGATGCAATACAACCCTCCAGCCGGTGAGGCAGCTATCCAGGTAGCGACAGAGCTGCGAGAGCTGGCGGAGGCTCTTCGGGCACTCCGTCAGGCAGAGTTCGCGAAGATGCAAGCCGAGTACTGGCGTAAGGCCTCAGAGGCAGGAGAAGCACAATGAAGCTATTGGTTGGAATTACCCTCACCTGCCTGATTGCGGGCATCATGTCGTTCGAGATCTTCCGTCTGCGAGCTGAGAACGTGGAGCTGCGGCAAGCACACTACAACACTCTTGGCAGCCAGCCGGAGAGCGATGCCGACTTCGTGAACGAAGTGATGTCGCGATCCGAGCCGTTGCAGCCCGGCATGTTCGATGTCATGCTCCCAGACGAATCCCGGCCGCCCGGTATCCTGTGGGAAGAGAGGGTGATGCTGATTCCATTCACCACCGCTGAAGACCTCACGATTCCGCCCGAAGTGGACATCGAGTTTCCGCCGTCGTCTGGCGGGGCCTGACAACACTGATCCGTCTTTCGGAGAAAGACATTGAAGCAATACCTCGACATGCTCCAGCACATCGTGAACCATGGTGTGGAGAAGGGCGATCGCACGGGCACCGGCACACTCTCGGTGTTTGGCTACCAGACTCGCTTTGATCTGTCGGAGGGGTTCCCTCTCCTAACGACGAAGCGGATGCACCTGAAGTCCATCATCCACGAACTGCTGTGGTTCATCAGTGGCGACACCAATATTCGCTACCTCCAGAAGCATGGCGTGAAGATCTGGGACGAGTGGGCCGACGAGAACGGTGAACTCGGCCCCGTCTACGGCAAGCAGTGGCGTCGTTGGGAGACTACTGAGCCCAACCAAGAGACGATGCAGATCACAGGCAGCGGGGATTTGGAGTTCGATCACCACACCGTCGACCAGCTCGGGGACGTGATCGAACGCATCAAGAGCAATCCCGACTGCCGTCGCCTGTTGGTGTGTGCCTGGAACCCGGGCGAGATCTCCCGGATGGCCCTCCCTCCCTGCCATTGCCTGTTCCAGTTCTACGTGGCGAACGGCAAGCTATCGTGCATGCTCTACCAGCGGAGCTGCGACGTGTTCCTGGGTGTCCCCTTCAACATCGCGAGCTACGCACTGCTCACGATGATGGTAGCTCAGGTCTGCGGGCTGGAGCCGGGCGAGTTTGTCCACACCTACGGCGATCTGCACATCTACAGCAACCACATGGAGCAGGTGTTCACCCAGATGGAGCGGGAGCCCAAGGAGCTGCCGCGGATGGTCCTGAATCCCAACGTCAAGGACATCGACAAGTTCACCTTCGAGGACTTCACCCTGGAAGGGTACGATCCTCACCCCGCAATTAAGGGCAAGGTGTCAGTATGAGACTGAGTCTCATCGTGGCCGCCGCGGAGGACGGCACGATCGGGAAGGACGGCCGGATCCCCTGGAATGTCCCGGCGGACCTGAAGCGTTTCCGCAGATTAACCATGGGAAAGCCGGTTATTATGGGCCGAAAGACCTGGGAATCCCTCCCAGACAAGGCCCGACCGTTGCCTGGCCGCCAGAACGTCGTCCTGAGCCGCTCTGACGGCTTCGAGGCTCCCGGTGCTGTCATCGTACGCTCCAGGCGGGAGGCCCTAGACGCGGTCTCAGAGGCCTCTGAGGCGATGGTGATCGGCGGGGCGGAGATCTACAAG
>FUIF01000880.1_pt1 | contig 28316 bp, 70 predicted proteins | sample 1003461 | NCBI WGS metagenome assembly FUIF01 (sample SAMEA80401918, study PRJEB19352) | marine metagenome
TTAGATTTTCAAGAAATTACAGAAGAAACGCAGCAGTCTTCTCGTGATGACCGTATTTCACAAATTCAAGCGGGTGGTTTAGGGCGCGTTATATTCGCTTTTGCAAACACGCCTATGCAATATGCTCGTATTATAAAAAGATCCAGCCAAGACCTTATAAATGGCCGTGGCGACTGGAAACAGAACATATCTAGGATTGCTTTTTATGGTTTCTTGCAAAATATTATATTTAGTACACTACAAAGTGGATTATTTGCTTTATTAATAGACAATGAAGATGACGACGAAGTTATCGAAGATAGAGCACTAAGGGCATTAAATAGTACTGCTGATTCTTTATTAAGAGGTTCAGGTTTACCCGGTGCTGTTTTAGCTACGGTTAAAAACGCAGCATTCGAAGTTTTTGCTGAGCTTAAAAAAGATAGACCAAAAGTTTGGAAAGCCGGATTAACAGGTGCTACTTCTATATCGCCACCAATTAACTCTAAAGTAAGAAAAGTTGTGGGGGCATTAGATAGACTAAGCTATAAATCTACTCGTGAAGACATAATGACAAAAGGATTTAGTTTAGAAAATCCAGTGTTTGATATAGGTGGTAAATTAACATCAGCTATTACAAATGCGCCCGCAGATAGATTGTTAAGAAAAACAGAAAATATTATGGCCGCGATGGACGAACAAACATCAACTACTCAAGCTTTGTTTTTAACAGCTGGTTGGAGTAAGTATGATTTAAAACATGCTAGAAAAACGTCCAAAAAAGTTAAAGATAACAAGGGGAAGCGGCGCAAGTAGAAGAAAAGTAAAACAAAGAAAAGTTAAAAGGAAATAAGTCATGCCAAAAGATTCATGTTACTACAAAGTAAAAAAGCAATATAAGGTATTTCCTAGTGCATATGCTAGCGGTGCAATTGCAAAATGCAGAAAAAATAAAGCTAAAAAGCGTAAAAAGTAATGGGAGTACGTAAAACTAAAAGTGGGGCTGCACTTAAGCGGTGGTTCAAAGAAAGATGGACCGACGAAAAAGGTAATCCGTGTGGCTCCCGTAAAAATAAACGAACGAAAAAATGCAGACCATCTCGCAGGGTAAGTAAAGATACACCTGTAACTTGGTCTGAAATGACTCCCGCTCAAAAGAAAAAAGCGGTTGCCGAAAAGAAACGCACAGGAATGGGGCGACGAACTAAGGCAATTAAAAGAAATGAAAATGACTGACCTTAAAATATACGGTATTAACATTACAGCATTATTTGCAAGCAGCTCTATGGCAAACGGCATAAACCCCACATTACAAACTATTGTACTTTTATTAACTATTATTTATACAGGTATTAATATATATAACAAGTTAAAAGATGGCAGGAATTGATTGGAACAGAGATGGCGAAATAGATTTTAATATTAGCCTACCTCAAATAATTACTGTGTTGACATTATTTGCATCTTTAATAGGTAGCTATTATTCTTTGCAAAATAAAATTGGTGAACTAGAATCAAGAATAAAAAGAGCAGAAGAGCTACCGGCACAAGAAGTAAACGTAAAAGATATTGACGCTTTAAAAATAGAATACGATTTAAAGGTAGAAAAAGTTGCTATCCAGGCAAAAGAAAACATGGATAGATTACACGACTTTGAAAGAGAAGTTAGAAATAATTATAGAAGAAATAGATAATGGAAAGCAAAATGGGAATTAATAAAGACATTAGACACTACGCCGGAAGTTTATTTATATTTCTTTTGGTTATGATAATCATTGGCGTTTTAATGCACTATCCTGTGCTTGAAACAAATAAAGAAGTTGTAATGATGCTAATTGGTACAATAAGCGCATCTATAGGCATTGTTGTAAGTACAATAACAGGATCTAAACCTGATGATATTCAAGCTATGCGTAATGACTTAGATAAAAAGCAACAACAAATAGACTTTTTAACAAAAGCAAAAGATGATTTAGAAGGCTTAGTCATTAACTTGCAAAAAGAAATGATTAAAAATCAAGAAGAAATTTTAGATAAAGTAATATTTCAAGCTGCTGAAAAAAAATAATTTAATTAAATTGAAATGGATAAAATATCAAATCATATCTCGATTGCGGAAAGTACGCGATCAAATACTGCTGCCCGTCTTGGCATATCTAATATTCCTGACGGTGATACAATTGATAACATGCGTAAAGTGGCTAAAGAAGTTTTTGAGCCGTTGCGTGAATGGGTTGGTGAGCCTATTAAGATAAATAGCTTTTATCGTTCACCAGATTTAAATGCTGCAATTGGTGGTAGTAAAAAATCACAACACTGTAAAGGTCAAGCAATAGATATTGATGACACTTACTGCTCTGCAACAAACGCAGAAATGTTTACATATATTAAAAATAATTTAGATTTTGATCAACTTATATGGGAATTTGGCAATGCTTTAAATCCTGATTGGGTTCATGTAAGTTATGTATCTTCTGAAAAGAATAGAAACAGAATACTTACAGCATCAAAAGATAATAATGGAAAAACTGTGTATAGCATAGTATAAAAGAAAAGGGGCCGCGAAGCCCCTATTTTTATTATTACCCGTCACAACTCAAACAGTCGGGATCCATTGCTTGTGCTGCAATATCTCCTCTTAGCACACTTTCAGTCCGCATATAATATAAGGTTTTAATTCCTTTCTTCCATGCTTCATAATGTACTTGGTTAAGCCATTTAGGTGATGCCTCAGATGGAAAAGCTAGATTTAAACTAACAGACTGATCGATATAATCTTGTCTTATACCTGCTTGATTAACTAACTCCAACTGATTTATTTCTTTGAATGTTTTAAATACATTCTTTACTGCTTCCCCGTTTTCATCTTCTTGGGTAAGTCTTCCTCGGTGATCGTAATACCATCCATTAAGTTCTTTGATGTCTTGTACAGACCCACCATCTGCAAGAACCTTATCCCAAGTTTCTTTATTGTCAATACCAACTTTTTTTAAATACTTTTTTTAAGCTCATTGTTTTTTCTTATAAATGTTCCTTTTGCTGATTGTTCAGTAAATACGTTTGCGGCCCATGGCTCAATACCCGGCGAAACGTTACCTGATAATTTAGAGTTAGATACTGTTGGTGCAACAGCTCTTAAATGAGTGTTACGCATTCCAGTTCCAACGCACCATAAAGGTTCGCCATATACCTCAGCTAAATCTCTACTTGCTCGTTCACTTTCTATTTTTATTTTTGAGAAGATTTCCCTGGTCTTGAACTGGCTAGTAAGCCTTCGAAGGCGATTCCGTTCTTCTGGAGTAAGCTGTGCCACCCCAAGACTCCTAACCCTAGAGCTCTTCCCTTCGCAGCGCTCCGCACAGAATTCTCGAACCCACGGAGACCCTTCGCTCTTTGAATGAATTCTTCCAGGACACCGTCCAAGAACCATGTTGCATCGTATATCAGGTTGGTGTTTTTCCATTCGTCGTATTTTTCTAAGTTTAATGATGATAAACAACAAACAAAACTGTGAGACTCATCTGTATGCAATGTAATCTCAGAACAAATGTTTGTCATGTGAACTTTTAATCCGTTTTCCTTATATGCTGCTGGATTAGCTTTGTTTGTATTTCCTTTAAATAAGATATACGGTTCTCCAGTAGCTTTGCGTTTTTGGAGGAGTTTTGACCAGCGATGCCTTGCGTCTTTATCTCCTTGCTCAAGTCTTCGCATAAACTTATCGCCAACGACAGCACACTGGTGCAAGTTAAGAGATTGTCTATTGACATCTCCTTTAGGTTCTCTAATTTCAAGCCATTCAAGAAAATCGTCGTGTTCAATATTGATATTAACACTTGCAGCTCCTCTTCTAACGGATCCTTGGTTGGTCGCGAGTATAGTTGAGTCGTAGATTTTGCAAAATGGGACAACGCCGTCTGAAGTTCCATTACCTGTTATTTTAGCTCCGGCGGGCCTAATCATATTGATGCCGATACCAACTCCGCCGCCGTGTTTAGCTAGTAGCATCATCTCTAAATTCTTTTGCCCAATATCTTGTATCGAGTCAGCAACATCTATTCCAAAACAGCTGATAGGCAATCCTCGATCTGTGCCTGTGTTAGAAAGCACTGGGGACGCCAAACACAGCCAACCTTGCCAAATATACTCAAAGAATTTTTCAGCTAATTCTGGCTTGTATAAACGCCTCGCTACTGTTGTAGCAACTCTCATATAGGCATCACGAGGGGACTCGCCTTGCAGCAAGTATCCCCCGGTGATTGTTTTTTTATAAACTTCGGTGTCACCCCAAGCCGGGTAATCTACACCTTTTTTCCATTCGTTATTCCACATCTAATTTTTTTTCTTCAGTCGTCGTCTTGTTCAAAATATCTGTTTTCATATTTTCCAGAGCTTCCTCGTACCCAGGGATACGTTTTAATGTCTCTAGCGTCCCAATCGAAAGGTCTTTTAGGTGTTCCATCTGTTGCATTATTTGTTGCACCAGGTTTCCTAGTATTTCGATTTTTTTTTTGCATTTCTATTAGTTTGCTTTCTTTCATTATCCATTAAAATAATATATTATATAACCTAAAACTACATTTACATTTACAATTACCAAGTTCCATTGTTTAGCCAACCAAACTTGCGGTATAGCTAAGGTTCCACCAATAATGTAAGTATAGACCCCTATGTTATCATAAGGCAATAAGTAGGGCGACATCATTATAAACGCCGCCCCCATATATCCTAATCTATTTGCCAGTCTTTCTTTTGGTGTGAGCCTTCGCTCTTTCACCATTGTTTTTAGTATTGATTGCTTTACCATATATCTTCAAAATCTTCGCCTTCATTTGCTTTTGAGTAGTCCGTGGGGCGTACAGCAAAAAAATCAGTATGAGTGACGCCACCAGTAAGATGATAAAACCAATCAAGGGATTCGGCTCCTGATTCATCGTAACTAAAGTATTCCCCGAGGTCGAGGTAACCGAGTTCAACAAGTTTTTCATTGAGTCGTTTTCTAATAAACTGTTTAAGATCATAAGCTTTTAAGTTTTCAATATCTCCTTGTTCAAACATTTTATCAATATAATTTTCTTCTGCAGCTAACATTGTTTGTGCAGCTTCAATTACATCTTGTCTACATTCTTCTAATAATCCAGGTTGCTCTTCACACATATGTCTAAATAAATGACAACCCATTTTACTATGAAGCGATTCGTCACGAACTGACCATTTCATTTGTTGTCCGATGCCTTTAAGAAGGTTGCGAAGCTGAAAAGAATACAGTACAGCGAAAGCGCTATAGAGCGAGACTCCCTCAGCAAAGGCAGAAAATATGGCCAAGGAACGCCCAATTCCATTAGGATTACTCCCATCATAACTGACCAGGTTTTCAAAGCGTGCAGCAGTAGCAGGCTCATGTAAAAACGCTTCAAAGTTTTCAAGGCCCAGTGTTTCATTTAAATAACTGTATGCGACTGCGTGTATTGTTTCTTGTGAACCAAACATCATAGCCATTTGCTGGATTTCGTGTTTAGGAAACCAGCTCACAACTTTTTGTGTCCAGTAATCTGAAACAGCGCACTCTGTTTGTGCAAAGCCTAATAAAATATTTCCTACTAAGTTTTTTTCGCTTTCTGTTAATCGTTCATTCCAATCTTTGACGTCGCCAGACATTGGTATTTCTGTGTGTAACCAAAATGCCTGCGCTTGCTTTAACCACCCCTCTGTGTAGTATTCAGGATACTCGAAAGGTTTGTACGCTATGCGCTCATCAAATAGCCCCATCTTCTTCGTTTAATATTGATAAACAAATGTCAATAAACGGTAAATACAATACGTAATCTGTACTACCTTCTTGTAAGTAAGTGCGAACTCCTAGAACTATTCCAGGGTATGTTCCGATTGATAATTCCCAACTCATCTGCCTTGTCCTTTATAGGGTTTTTTATAGTTTTTACTTTGTTTATTATTTGAGCACTTTGTTTTAGCGTGTACTCCTTTACGCTTAACTTTATTCTTTTGTTTAAAAGAAAATAATTGTTTAGCCATATACTTTTACTCCAAATTTATCATGTATATAAACAACATCGGAATATTTAACTACGCCTTTTTGTTCAATACACCATTTTAAAAACTTTTCTATTTGTCTTTGTTTATACTTTGCCCTAGCTATGCTTTTCGCTTTTCTAGGATTAACTGAATTACTCTGTCGCATTCGCCTTGGTTTTGTGGTTTGTATAATGTTATTTCAGGCATCGTATTAGCCACAAGCTTTTTAAATAGTTTCCATCGCATAGGAAAAGATTCATTAGCTCTTCCTTTGCATTCTATAATAAAGTCTTTGCCAATAAAATCTGGAGTGTACTTAATATTTAAAATCTTTTTGCCTCCACGGTTTGTTAAAGCACCTTTGCCGTTCGATTGTCTTTCGTAACACTCGTTCGGAAAGTGAAACCCTTCAACGAGTTCGTATGTTTGGCCCTCATACTCAGCTTTAATTTTAGCTTTTTTAAGGGCCATATACATATATCTTTCTAAACCTGAAGCAAATTGTATACCGTCATACTTAATTTTTTTAGCCTGAACTGGTCCTCTTTTTTTGCTTCTCTTTCGCATTATTCTTCGTTTTTATATTGCTCAAGCATTTTTTCTGTTAGTTCGTCTGTTAATACGTCTTTAAGCTTTTCAATATAGTTAACAGCATCCATAAGCTCTTCTTGCAAATGTGTTAGCCATACGTTGATGTCGCCATCATCATCAGCTAGTGTTACGCCATATTTCTTAAAGCCTACATCAGAACGACTAACAAGCTTGTTTACTACGTTTAAAATAATAGGATCTCTAAATGAAAATTCTTTTTTGATGCTTGCCATTAGTTATCTTTTACAAAAGTTCCGTTAATCATTCTCCCAGTTCTACCAGAAATTTCATCATAAGCAGAGCGTATGCAAGTTTCAATTGAGACATCTGCCAATTCGGCAAGGTTAGTAAGAACAACAACACAATCACCAATAGCGTCGATAATATCGTCTTTGTTATCTTTAAGTACTCCTTGTGATAATTCTCCGGCTTCTTCATACAGTTTAATTAATTGAGTTTTTGTATCTCCATTCTTGTATATGCCACGCTCGTCGGCCCAGTTACGAATAAGCTCGAATATATTATCTTGGCCTACATGTACTGGATTAATAAATGCTTCGTAATATGCTTTGTTATATATGTAGCATCGATTATTATTATACATTGATGGTTTAACATTGGCTAATATCCATGGAATAGTCTCATCAGAAATTTTAAAGGTACCGAGGGAAGTTTCCCATTCAATACCTTCATTATCTAATAAATTCCCTTTGAGTTTATTCACAGGGACTGGAAACGTTGAAGTTTGTTCCGTTGGATTTATTTTCATAGATTTAAATAAATTTTTATATAATTTGCGATCAACTTTATAGCCATAAGACTTTTGAAGTTCTATCTCTTTGCTGGATATATAATTTATATCTTCGCTTTGATCAAGAACTTCATATTCGCCTTCCTTATAGCCTTGGATTAATGTAACCCGTTTATTTAAATTACGCGTCACACCAATTTTTTTACCAGGTATATGATATATGTAATACATTTAGTATTCTTTTTTGTTTTTTAATTTTTCAATTATCTTTCTACTGCGATCATCTAAGTAATTACTCATATAATTATTCTTAGTAAACCAGTAAACATACTCATCATCCGACTGAGAGCTTGGCTTTGATTGGCTCATTGCATTTATAGTTTTTAAGTTTAATCATATTGTGTGTTGGTATCATTAAAAAGCTACCCGCGCCTTTCTTAATATCTAAGCCAAACTTAATATCAACTGTTGGTAGGTTATAAGTTTCTCTGCTTAAATATTCTTTAGCTTGTTCAACATGATTATTATATAAGTGACAATCACCTAACGAACAGATTAGTTGGCCTGGTTTGTATTTCAAACCTTCGCAAAGTAATTCTAAAAGTAAACCATACATAACAAAATCATACGGTAAACCTAAAAATAAATCTGCTGATCGTTGTTGCCACATTAAACTTAACTTTCCATCATTAATATAAACTTGGAAACCGTAGTGGCAAGGAGGCAAAACCATATCGCTGAGCTCAGATGGATTCCAAGCTGAAACCATATGGCGACGCGAGTACGGATCTTTTTTGATGTTACTAATAAGTTCCCTAAGCTGGTCAACACCACCAAAATCGCGCCACTGCTTGCCGTATACAGGGCCCAAAGTCCCATCGTATCTACCAGAGCGTTCATAATCAGGATTCCAATACTTGACACCGTGACTATTGAGATAATTAAGATCTGTACGTCCCTGTAAGATCCAAAGTAATTCTGTGACTGCATTTTTAAAATATATTTTTTTACCAGTTAATATTGGGAAGCCGAGTTCCATATCATGTCTAAGCATTCGTCCGAAGACAGCTTTTGTCCCAGTTCCAGTTCTGTCTTCCTTAGGAGTTCCTCCATGGAGTACAGCTGATAATAATCCTCTATATTCATCTTCTATGTTTATCATAATAGTATTTACACATTTCGTAATAACTAACCCATATAGTTTCCCTATCGTACTCATATGGCGCATAATGAATGGTTTTATAGCTGTTTGCCATAGCAATACCTATTTTCCATTTATTTTGCTCACCTTGAATACCTATAGGCGATATAATAATACCTTTGTCTAAGCAATGCTTATGCCACTTTTGTTCTTCCGGAGAAGGTATATAGTCTGGCATCGGTATTGGCTTTTTCCATCTTGGCATTATTCCCAGGGCATTTTATCCATTACATTCTCTTGTTCATGAGGTATAAAACAACCTGAACGTGGCTCCCATTTAAAATGGGCCTCAGCTCCATTTTCTCCTAAGTTTTGAAACTTTACTTTTAGTATTTTAGCTTTAACAGTTTTTTCTACATAGTTTCTATGAACTAGTATACCGTGATAACTTGCGTCGTACCATTCGCCGCCACCTTTAATGTTGTACATAGTTGGTTCTTCAATATTACCATTAGCATCTTTGTACATCTTTGTAGGGTGTGCAACTATAATTACAAGTACGTCGTACTTTTTAGCAAAAATTTCAATCTTAGTTAAGTATTCTAGCGTATATGTATTTACATCCATATTGCTAGATTCAGTATCTCGAACTTTGTTGAACGGATCTATAATTAAACATTTGATACCTTTTCTTTTTACTAGCTCAGCACCTTTGCGAAGTACAGCGTCTAATGTATAACGATCCATATCAATAAAGAAAAAGTTATCGTTAACATGTTCAGCAACTGCATTCCATTGTTGTGAGCCAATATCCTCTTTAGATGGCATATCTTGCCATACTTTGCGCATCAGTTTGTGAGCATGCAAATATGTTGGTTTGTTTTCAGGTGAAGCATATGCTGCTTTCCAACCATAATTTTTATTATAACCAACAACCATTTGATCTACAAAGTCTGATTTGCCAGAAGAGGGTATACCAGTAACAGTAATAAACTGCCCAGTATAAGTAGAAAATATATCATCAAAATTAGGTAGTCCGACTTGAAAACCCGGTTTAAAACCGTTCTTAACAAAATCCGTAACTTCGCCTTCAATATCTCTGAAGGTCGTGACGTTCTCAAGCGGTACTGCTCGTGATTGAGATATACGCTGCGCCAGTTTTTCTTCGCCATATTTAATTAGGTATTCGTTCGCGTCTTTACAGTCTTCAAACGTTGCTAAGTAACATACTTCAGCACCTAGTCTACGAACAAGTTCAGCTTGTAGTGCTTGGCCTGCTTCGTCACTGTCAACAGCTAATATGATTTTTTCTTTATCTGAAAAGTAATCAATACAGTTGTCTAAGTAATCTAAGTTATTACTATGTAACGTTGCACCGTTTGGTACAGATATTACATTTGTTATACCTGCTTCGTGTAAACTTAACACATCCATTTCGCCTTCAACAATTACGCAGTACTCATAACCTACAATACTATTAATATTATAGAATACTTTTTCTGCGCCTTTGTAGAGTTTGAAATTCTTTCTACCATCGCGATACTTTACATTGACAAGCTTATCGCCAATAAAATAATTGAAGTGTATAGCATTTTCAGTTTTACCTGTTTGAGGCATATACTCAGGGCCTTCAGAAACTTTTAGTTCATCTAAAGTACCCTGAGAAATTCCTCTTGACTTAAACCATTCTTGGACTTTTGTTCCAGGTATTTCGAAAGGTTTAACTTCTGGTAGCACATACGTTTTCTCTGCGTTTCCTTTGCGTTGATAAGTATGTAACTGAAAAGTCTTATTACAATTATGACAAGTACCGAGACCCCGTTCCCAATCATAAGAAGCACACTTTGCTTTTTGATTTGCGGGTTTTCTATCGGCAGAACAAAGAGGGCATACACCCTCTCTTTTACCTGCGTCTAGATTATATTGATTGAAATTATCAATCAAAAATCCATTGATCTCTGTATCGTTTATTTGCATTAATCTTCTATTAAATTACCATCTCCTGAATCGGAGATCCAATCGTCATAATCTTTAAAATGGTAAGTCTGGTACATTTGGTGCAGCTTGTTGTTGAGGTTGTGCAGGTGCGCCATCTCGTGGTGCTGGTTGCGGAAACTCGCCGTTGGTCCATACTACTTGAACATTACCTAAGTAAGTTTTAGTAGCTTTTGCTTCACGCTCTTCTTTTGATTGCGAAACAATTACTGGGCCATGCTGACCATAGTTATCAACTTCATCGTTAATAGTAATTGTGATAGGTAAGTATTGTCCTTTCTTACCTGGTATAATCTTATCTTTTGGTATTTGAGAAAGATTAATACTTGTTTTAATAATACCTGCCATTAGTATGTAGATAATTGGTTGAACATTCTACGTAGTTGTTGCTTGTTAGCACCTGTTGCGCGACGCATATTGTCAACTGCTTTTACATGTGATTGATTGCTGTAAAAATTATTTACACTTGTTCTCACTCCAGTTACGTCGCATACTCTTGTTTTAGTTCTTGCCATAAAATAAAATTTAAAGGGTTCCATTAATAAAAAATTCCTTAGGATCAAATCCTTCGGTCTTGTAAAATAAGTCGTAAGCTTCATTTGCTTTTTCAACTTTATTTAATCCAGAAGTATAAAAATCTTCTGAACAATCAAATAATCCTATTTGATGAGTATTTTTGTCTACAACTATAAACAAAAAGTCGTAGTCAAAGATAGTTCGATATATGTAAGCTTGGCTATCATAGTTATATTTTTTTGCTGCATAACGAAAACCGTTTATATCATTTGTTGTTTTCAAATCAATAACTAACCTTTCATCATGATTAACTATATCAGCTTTGCCTTTCCATATATTTGTGCCTATTTCTTTTATGCCGGGCACTTCATATTCGACATTGCCTTCCCTAATAAAGTCACTGCATATTGTATTATCAAGTAATCGTTCACGCATTAACTCAATTTGGTCTGCTTCATGCTGGAGTAAACAAAGTTCACCACCAGATAATTCCTTATACACTTTTGTATTTCGTGTACTTGCTTCAATAATCTTGTACTTATGTAATTTGTCTGGCTCAAGTATTGATGTATGGAAATATCCGCCAACTAAAAAAGCAGAGCTCATAGGGCTTGGCTCTTTTAACTTCAGAGGGTTTTTAAGTAAAGTCTGTATATCAGAGTTACTTAAGTACTGTTTTCCGAAGTCTCCATAATAATGGGCATCATCTTTTAATTTTTCAATTATTTTGTTTAACTTCATACGATTTTAATTCTGATTGGTCTTCAACACTTACTTGATACTTAGCTGTAATATTTGCTGTTGAACCACCAGATTTAATATATTGAAGAGCTTTCGCCCAGTTTTCAGAACCTTTTACTAATTTAGCTCTGTCTTTTCGACCGTGGTTATTGGTCGCATCCGCATCAGCTGTGTCATCAATAAGTAATAAGTTACCTAATGAATACTTCTTAGCGTAGCTAGAGGCACTACCAAACTGTTGAGGCACTTGCATACCTTTTTGATTAAGATCAACACCAACTATTGCTTTTGCTTCTATAAGGTTTGCACCTTCAGCATCAAAAATACTTGCAGTACTTTCAATAATAGGCATAGGATCCGAACCAATCAACTGTTCGTTAACTGTAAAATACACTTTGTACTTCTCATTAAATGGTTTAAGTGCTTCTAGGATGTCTTCGGCAGATCTGAAGTTGTACTTGCCGAATGAATTAAAGCGTGATTTCTTAGCTTTAAATTCTTTTTGAATTAAACTTAATTTTTCATGAATTGTCATATTCTCTTATTTATATATATTACACATTATTATTCTAATTTAATGCAGTGATGTTATGTAACTTACATAAAATCAATTACTTGCGCAGTATCTACGCTTTCTATTAATTTGTCAATAGCTTCTTTCTTTATCTGCGAAACTCGCACATAACTTGCAGTTCCTTTTATATCTAATCGAGTAGCAATTTCTTTTGCCGACATTTTATCGCAGTCAAGTCCATAGCTCATGCGAATAATATCATACTCTTTATCATTTAAATGTTCTTTCATAATACCGAGTAAGTACTTATTCATTATATCTATATTGTAAGGCTGCGAGTTATCAGGTATCTCATACGTGAAATCATCATCTTCACCTTTAACTTGATTGTCAATAGATAAAAATATACTATTAAAAAACATTTCAACAATTTTCTTGTCTTCGCCATTACTTTTTCGTATTTCATTTAACTTATGCTCTGGTATTCTCATATCGCCACGATTGATGTCTATAGATCTCCTAATAGCTCCGCGTATTCTTTTAGATAAGAATGCTTGTAGCGTTTTATCAGAGTCATTAGATTCTTTTATTGTGACCCAGTCTACTTTATCCACTGCTAGTATTAGGCCAACAGCACCTGATTGAATAAGATCATTGACACTAAGTACACCTGATGCTTGTTCAGTAGTTGAAAACTGTTTCGCAATGTTCTCTACCATTGGCATAAAAGAAATGATTAGTTCATCGCGTGTCATATCTGATGCTCGTTTAACACCAATACGTTCAATGCAATCTTCAATATCATTCTTATAGCGAATATAATTATTTACGTTGTATTTTTTCATTGTTTAGTAATTCTTTTTCTCTGTTGAGTTCTTCAGTCATATTTCTATATATTGTTCTTGTTGATACATTAAGAAGCTTTGCTAACTTAGTTACTGTTATCTTTTGATTTTCATCATGTAGTGTTATCATTGCTTCGTATATATCTGATTCGTCTGCTTTTTTAGACCGACCAATCATCTCACCTACAATTTTTAGCTTTTCAGTTTTACTTAAATGTGTTATGTCTTTAAATATAATCTTTCTTGCTTTGTTCTTAGGTGGCTCTTCAAGGTCTTGCATCCCCACTTCATATATCATGTGATTTAATATTTGTTCGGGAACTGTAAACGTCGCAAATCCATTGTCTCTATTAGCAAGGAACTTAGCGAGTTCTTCAAACTTATCCGGTGTAAGCTGAGGATTTAAATACCATAGCACAAGCAAATGCCACTTTAATGATTTATAAGAAGTGATCTTTGCTTTGCTACGGAATAGTTCATAACATTGGTGTGTGCCTTCTTCATAAAATACTCCCCAGTCATATACTTCGGAGGTACATCTGTAGTTGGCAACCGCTATATATGATTTTATTTCTATGTAAGTATTCCAATTTTCTATGTGACATTAGCCTGTTACTATATAAATTAATTAGCTAGCGTCGCACTGCTCGCGCCAATCAATTTATGTTTCTAATAATTTTAATCGTCTTGAATATTTTTTTATAAGCGTTGCTTTTCTTTTCAATGCCTTAATAGGAATTCTATTTCTAGAATGACCTTCTAGTACATCATCTACAATCTCTTGACGTAGCCTATATATTTCAGACCATAAATAATTTTTATGTTCTTTTTTTCTGTTTATTAGAAACGTTACCCCGTTTATTTTTATTGTCATTCTTCCTGAAAGTTTTAATTTTAGTTGTTACATCAAATAAATTTGTACTAGTAACATGCCTATATAATTTATAACTCATAGCTGTTGATTTAGTATATAATTAATAATCTGTTTACTGTTGCCACGGAACGTTGATTCTTCTCCGTTATGATCTAAATACCTAAGCTCATATATATGTGGCCTATGTAATTTAAATGTTGTGTTGTCTTTATTCCCCGCCATACTTTGTCTCTGTTATAATGAATAATAATACTTTTACAAATGTTCCTAATATAATAGCAACTGCTACACTGCTATTTTCTAGACCTAACTTACTGAATGTGAATATAATAAAGGCATCTAACGCTATCATAAATAAAACTAAAAAGTTAGCTAGCTGAGGAAACTTCTTTCCTATTGTTTCTTTCATTGCGACGATATAACGCCGACCAAAGATAATGCTAAAAATAATAATCCTACCATAATTCTTCAAATTCTACTGGTGCGTCAGAAGGATATGCTTTCAATATATCTTGAATAGCTTTCAACATTACATGCTCGTCGACATCAGTGTTAATTAAATATTCTTTTGTTTTACCTTTATGTGTTACTAATAATCGTCCCATAGGCGTTCTAATTACGACTTTAATTTTATTAATCTTTCCCATATTTCTGTTATTTTGTTTTGGATTTCCGCCGCTTTCGTATAATCTTCGCGACGTACAGCGGACTCTTTCTTACCTTTATATGCTTCAAGCTCCATCTCGAGCCACTCTTGTTCGTCAACATACTTTGCATTGCCAAACTCATCATAAACAACATAATGCTCGCCAACACTTTCATTTTTGTTATCTGTTTCTTTATAATAATTAATTAATTTAGTTGCAATTTTATCTGCAATGTAGTCTAACTGTTCGTTAGTAATATCCATACTGTTTCGTGTTTAGTCTGTAGTTTCTATTAGTTGTAGTATATGTGACCATACTTTTAAGTCACGCTTGCCAGCATCGATACATGTTTGTATAGTGCCCTCAGATAGACTTTCAGTGCCGTCATAATGTTTTAACATTTCTTCGTATTTGTGTACATTTTGTCTAGCATATAGCATCTTAGACCATATCTTATTGTACGATCGTTCGTATAGCTCTGCTTTATTCATTAGCATATTGTATTTCATCTTCATCCTCAAAATATTTATCTGGAAATGCTTCTGTTAGTGCTTCAATCATAGCTTCTTCGTCATCAAAGTACATGTCAACATCATCGCAATATACTTTTGCGTCACAACCAACTTCGATAATACGGTGAATAATTTCAGCACAGCTTGGTTGGTAGTAGTATACGTCGTATTCAAAATTTAAGTTATCAGCGTAGTCGCCATTGTTAATAACATACACTTCATAGCCGTCAGCTGTGTTCCATGTGCCGATAGACAAGTCAGTGTCGCGTGTAAAGTTTTCGCTAATTTTTACTTGAAATGCTTTTTGAAACTCTTCAAGCAAGTCATAGCGGTCTAGTTCATAAAGTTCGTGTGTTGTCATATTATAAAATTTAATTGTTATTAGAATCAGGAGCAGGCCTCGAACCTGCATCTTTACTATCTCACCTCTCACACTCGTAAGCGCTACTTGAGTGCTCGTGTTTAAGCAATAGTAATGTTTTACCTTTTTTAAACTATCCTGTTATTATTAGTAGGCGGGCCCTTTAGGCTTCTTTTGTTCTCGGCACTGTGTCCCCTCATTATTCCACCGCAGCCAACGGGATAGGAACCTACTATTAGCTTTATTTAAAGATTGTATAAATTGAATTCCAGTTACCTAGTTCAGATAAATCGGATATACAATTAAGTTCTTCGACGGTTAAGTCTATAACAAAATTCTTTTCTTTTAACGCTTTTATAGCTAGCTCGTGCATATACGGGTAATCTTCAGCGTTACTGTTTAGTGCTCTTTGAGCTTCAGGTGTTAATCTTTCAAATAAAGTGTCTACTGTCATATTAATTTAATTTATTTGCTCCAGTGAGCGTTTTGTACGTGTTTTAATTTATAACCTGTTTTACCTTGAACACCTACGCGATTGTACTCTGCGTCTGTAAACTTAGTGCATACGCCGTGTATAGCAATTTGTTCGAGGTGTTGTGCAGCACGTTGTTTCTTTTTATTTTCAACATACTGTTTTAGTTCTTGCATATTCATTATCCAATTGTTTTCGTGTTAGCCTTGTAGCTTTTTATTTATTTAGTTATTAATTTTCCTACTTCTTCTTGCCACTGGCCGCAGTCGGCGCAATAACTGTCACAAACAAGTTGATTGTAAGTTACTTCACTTGAGTTGCAAAATTCACAATTCATATTACCTTTAATTGTTTTATTAACTCTTCTCTAACTTCATTTGCAAATTGAATGTAGTCGTCACCTTCAAGATGCTCTGCAAATTCATAACCGTCTGATTGCCAAGCAATTGTTTCTTGTATTTGCTCACTGATTACGGGTACAATTTGTTCAGCTAAATCGTGTACCGCAAACTTCCAACGGCCAATGTAGCTGTGTACGTTTGGGCCAACAGGTGTTGAGTTTGTTATACCTTGTTTTGCATTCATAATTTCTCGATCACTCATATTATTTATAATTTATAATTCCTTTTATTGCTTTTTCATCTAGGTTTGGCCAACGTGTTAGTAGTCTATCAACCATTTCATTTTCTGAAACGCCATCGGCTTCCCATTTGTCTATTAATTCTATTAAGTATGATACTAACATATTTAAAATTTTATTGTTTTAATGTCTGGGTCTGCATGTGTCATCCAATCGCACATACTTACATTATGTCCTTGACTTGACAAAAAATATTCAGGATTTTCTATTTCATTTTTTATTAAGTTTTGGTATTGATATACTCTACCATCTTCAAAATCTAGTATTGTTAGTGTATTCATATTATTGTTCTTGTAATTCTTTTTCCATTTCATCAAATGTTACTGTGTCCGGACTATCCATAAGATAATCGTAAAGGCAAGCGTAGGCTGCTTGTTCAATGTTATCGGGTCGGCCACACAAGTCGTGCTCGTTGTAATGGTACTCGCTATTGCCTTCGAGTATTGCTTCGCAGTCATAAGTATAGATAACTTGGTTGTCAACCCATTCATGAAACAACATGTAGAAGTCATCTTGGTCGTTGAGGTTGCCGGAGTGAAACTCGTGCCATAGGTAATCACTTAGCTCATGTTCCATACTTGTTAGCTTTGTGTTTTGTAATGCTCTATATAATTCCATATTGTTTTTATTTTATATTATTATCCTAATTGTTGTCGTATTTATTTTGTAGAATTATAATACTTACTTTTGTGTATTGGTGTTCTTTGTTCCATGCGTTGCTTGTCATTGTTCCAGTAACATGATAAGTATTATTCTCAAGGTGGTACAATATTTCTTTGTACTCAGCTGTTCGCTCAGGGTCTTTGCATTGCTTTATTGCGTGGATAGTTATTACTCCGTTTCTATCTTTCCCGTAAAATATCCAAGTTTGTGTTGTTTTTTTTCATATTAGTCAGGTATATAATTAAATTCTTTTGGGTATAAATTTTTGTTTGGTCTTGGTCGTTGTTCCCCTAGTGGTTTTTGTTCCCACTTATATCCTAGAACTGGGTTTATACCTTTATCCCACCACTTATCTGGTAATCCTTTACTCATAATTCTTTTACTATTTTCATTAGTTCGGTTGTACTATTACTATTGAAACTTTGGGTAACTCCGTCTTTATAGTAAATGTTTAGTTGCCATTTACGATCGGTAACGTAGCTACCCTTAATTTCCCAATCAACTACTTTATTCATTTTGTTATTTTTAAAGTTCATATATATTATCCAATATCATTCGTGTTTAGTTTGTATCTTTCAGGAGCATACTGATTGTATATATCCACCGCTGCACTTGGGTCCATACCTAAGGCCATTACTTCTTTAAGTAAGGTCATAATTTTTTTCTTACTACGCATACCTTTCTCAAATACACTAAAGTCGTCGGCATAATCATAATACCAATCGTGTCCACTGAGTACATTGATAAACTCATCAACCACCTCTTGTTCTCTTGATACTTTCATGATTTTATATTTTTAATTGTTAATAATTCTTTTTATTTCTTTATCTACCATTTCACTTATTTCGTCGTTACTCAACCAATCGTATTCTTGAATGTAGTCGGTAAATAATTCTTCTCTTAAATCTTCAATATCAATGTTCATAATTCTTTTTATTTTTCTTGGTAGAAAGCTACTACATCTCCACTTAGTTCTTTAAACACTTGTTTTAATATTTCTCCATGTCTTGAGTGAAACTCTTCTAAGTTTTCATTTTTCCAATTTACATTTTCATATCTACTCATGTACTCGTACACTAGTTCGTGACACTTGTCAAATAGTTCTATTTTAATTTCATTCATTGTATAGTTCATATTATTATTATTTTATATTCCAATTTGCATTTTCAAACTCATAACTAAATTCACTATCCCACAACATTTTTTCTAGTAAGTTGTTTAGTTCATTTTCACTTAATTCACTTTGTAAGTTTATTGTTACATTTTTCATATTATAATTCATTTACTTGATTAATTAAATCTACTTGTAAGTCTTCGTAAGTTTCACCATCTTCTAAGTCACATTCGTACTTTACAAAGCTCACCACTTCACTTAAGAATTTATCTTCACTCTCCTTCTTTAGTTCGTTAAAGTATTCTAACGTTTCAACATTCCAATAAAACCTATTCATAACTCTTTTATGTATTTAATTTGTCCTTCAACTTCTCTTATCTTATACCAATTTCCATCAGAATCTTCTCTTGAATCTACTAATTGCTCAAGTAGGGTTTCTAAGGCTAATATTATTAGTGGCTTGTGTAATTTACTATTCATATATATTATCCATTTAAGTTCGTGTTAACTTCGTAAGTTCTATAACTCCACCTGACTGTAATATACCTTGTCACATCGGTGATAACTCCACTTAGCATTTCTACTATAATGTACTCTACTCGCCTTCTTACATCCCACCGAATAATTACCCATCAACTTCTCGGTAAGTTTACTTTGCCTTGCTAACTTCTTTCTTAACTTCTCACTCATTGTATTTACTTTTATTAGTTACATATATATTATCCAAATGACCTCGTGTTTAACTCGTAAAAGTATATAAATTATTTATTAGTAAAAAAAGTAAGGTAGGTATTACACCACCTCTCTTTACTTGAGAGTGTGTAAAATATTTACAAATAGTAGAGTAAGGTAAAATAAGGTGTAGTGAAAAAGTGTGACGTTAGCCTATTAATATATCTATATAACACCCTACTGTCGCACTTTTCATTCCGCTACTTTACTTTCCTAATTCGGTGTAGTTCGGTGCGGTTTTTGCTATACATGCTGTACACACCCTACCCGAAGATGATCATATCCTCGGAGCAGGGCGGTGGTTTTTAAGACGAAGCTATTACGCTTCTTTAGTTAAATCATATATTCTTAGTAGCCACTCTTCTATACTTTCGTTGTATTCCATTTCACAATTCTCTTTTACAAAAGCATTTTCCATTATTACTTTCTCATTAAAGATCTGCTCTTCTGTACCGTAGTAGTCTGTTCTAAAGATCTTGTCTAATTCGTTCTTCACCATTTCGTTTAGAATTACTTTGTTTTGTAACTCTACTTGTTTTAAGTGTTCTTGTAGATTCATATTATTTATTTTTATATTCACTCTTATTATCCTTTCATTATCGTTTTTACCTTGTAGTTTGCGTATAGCAAAATCAGTGCGGTAAATGGTATAGCTAATTTCAGTCCTAGTGTAAATTCTCCGATGTATAATGTTGCGTGGTTCATATTAATATAGTTTATGTTTTCTAATGTATTCTCCGAGTCCTCGTTGTTCTGCCGCGATGCGTCTTCGGTTACGCTCGAGGTCCTGGTACAGCTCCCATGCTCGTGCCATGCTGTCGCAGTATACGATCGTCGATACTGGTCCATCAGCTTGGTAGTGGATGGTTACGCCTGGCATATCAGGCTCGTGTCGGTAGTTGCTCCAACGTCCCTTGTGTATCGTGTAGATCCAGGTCCCGTTGAATTCGCGACGGTACGCCTTGTGGGTTCCATCGGCAATCTCTTTTAGCATTAGTTGTTCTAGTATCATATTTAATTGTTTTAAATGTTAAGGTAAGATTTGGGGTTGAGGTTTCACACTAGCTTATCCATGTCTCGGACGAATCGAGGTAAGTCGTATGTTTGAGAGTAGTACTTGTACTTGATGAAACATTTCATGTTGTCGAATCGTTCTCGGTTGAACTCGTACACTTTGTCATGGTCGTACTCGTATACTTTTCCGTCGTAGTTCGTGTACTTCACGATGATTCCTTTGCCGATTAATGATTTGCGGATGATGAATCTTTTGCTTACTAGTTGATTTTTTGTTTTCTTTTTACTCATGATATTTAATTTTAATTATTATTTATTTACATTTCTATTATCCAATTGTAGTCGTGTTTACTCCGTAGTTCCGTATAGTATCCACTCTCGTACTATGTTGAGGTCTTTTTGCATGTCCATCGCTTGGACCATTCGGTCATTGTCCATTAGCAAGTCGATATCACTTTGCAATTTGTCTTCGAGTTGCGTTAAGCTTACTCCGTTCCTTAGTTCGTGGTTTAGTCTTTTCTCTCTTAGTATTCTCATATTATTTATTATTTATTATTTTTTTGTTACACTTATATTATCCAAGTGAGGTCGTGTTTGGTTTGTAATTTTGCTGTACACGTACCGCGTACGCTTGGCGCAATCAGGACGGATCGGTGCCTAACAGTATTATCCAGACCCGGCCGTACCAGCCCCGTAGTTTTGCTGTACACGTACCGTGTCCTGCGGCAACAGTCCGGTCCGCAACCAGGCAGTAGTACCGGGCCCAGCATAAAAGCTGAAACTTCTGCAGGAAACAGCTGAAACAGGCCCCCGTGGGGTAAAATGTTAAAGTTTGCTAAATAGGGTGTATATGTTAAAATATATGTGTTACCCAATTACTACAATCATCTAACTTATCTAAAAAGGTGACGGTAGCGTATTAAGATAATATATAACAGGCTAGTGTCGCACTTAACTCTTCTAACTTATTTGTAATAATAAAATTATGGGAAAACAGAAACTATCACCAGAGGCCCGCAAGGCTAAGCTTAAGCGAGATTTAGCGTACGCAAACACAAGAAGACGTGCTAAGATGCGTGCAGAGAACCAGAAGCGCCGTAGGGCTGCTAAACGCCGTGGGAGGTGCCTTGATGGTTTGGACTATGACCATAACACTAAAAAGTTTGTGTCTGTAAAAAGAAATCGAGGAGGACACGGAAGAGGAACTAAAAAATATAATACTAAATAAACCATGGGAAAAACCACTTCAATACCAATTAAAGCAAACGGGGTTCGTAATGAACTCAAAGAGATACGCAAGAGTATCGACAAACTAACTAACGCCATACTAATGGCACAAACAAACAAACATGAAAAAACTAATTCCAATGTTGATGTTGCTTCTAATTGGATGCACATCAGAGAAGATTATGATTGAGAAAAAAGAAAGAATAAAACATCTTACGGCAGACTTAAATCTCGATAACCCACGAGAACTTATAATTGCTCAAAAGATATATAAAGATATTATGTACAACAATTAGTCTAACCTTTAAAACCAAAAACTATGACTTATTTTTACCGCTACACCACAAGTAGCACCAACGACCAAAAGCCAACGAATGAACACAAGCAAGCTTGGGAACACATTGCTAAAAAGAGTAATTGGCGAATAGTACAACTACCTAACGGCTACTTCCAAACGGAGTATAAGCCTGTAGGCTGTGAGGATTGCGAAGATGATTGCGAATGCCAATGGGTAGATGCAACGCGTAGAGAAACAATCCAGGCAGCCGAAGCAGCAATCGACGCATCAATCGAACACTATCGTAAGCGATTAGCGTTTTTCGATGGCCCTAAGGTAGTTAAAACATTTAAATAAACCACTATAATTAATTTAATCGAATGGAATATAATCACCCAAGTGAGATAGTAAAGGATCTTGCATTTGGCGACACAGCCAGTGCCAAGATTATTGTTGGTGTAGATAAATTGACAGAGGCGGTCAAGTCTACACTGGGAGCATCAGGTAAATGTGTAATCTATGAAGATGCACTAGGAAAGCCTATTGTGACCAAAGATGGAGTAACCGTTGCAGACAGTGTTGTCCTTATGGACCCGGTAGAGAATATCGGCGCGACACTTATTAAAGAAGCTGCACAGAAAACAGTGAAAGAGGCAGGAGACGGGACGACGACCTCAACCGTCCTTGCCCACTCCATATTAAAAAATTTCGAAAAAATCCCTCCGGGGATAGCCTACGTAATGTTAAGAAAGATATGAACAGTACACTGACCAAAGTACTGCGCTATCTATCTAGCTCTTCAAAACCGGTAACCGGTAATACATTAAACGACGTAGCAGTAATCTCAGCAAACAACGATAAAGAATTAGGTAAGATCATTGCCGATGCCTACAATATAGTAGGTAAAGATGGCGTGGTGCTTATGGAAGAGTCGGAAAGCGAAGATACATTTGTCGAGATTGTAGACGGTGTGCAGTTTGATTCTGGACTGAAGTCACAGCACTTTGCAACAGATGACGATAAGAGTAAGGCTGAGCTAGAAAACCCGTACGTACTTATTGTAGCAAACGAAATACCTAATATTCGTAAGATACAAAACGTACTAGAGTTTGTTATCAAGTCAGGGCGGCCGCTTTTAATAGTAGCATCGATAGACCAGAAAGCACTGGGTGCGCTGATGATGAATAAAGTTAAAGGTAATATCAAAGTCAATGTAGTTGACGTACCGGGATTCGGGGCGACTAAAATGGATACATTAGAAGATTTAGCCACGATAACCGGAGCCAAAATTATTAATGACGAACTTGGTGACGATTTAGATATGATCGACCCGACTGTATTAGGTGATGCGTTGCGTTCACTCACTGATAGCAACAATACAGTACTTACTGTAGAAGAAATGCCAGAAGAAGCAACAGAGCGTATTGAATCGGTTCGTAAGAAAATTAAAGATGAAAAGAATGGCTTTATTAAGAAAAAGCTCGAAGAACGACTAGCGATGCTCTCTGGAGCAGTCGGTATTATAAAAGTCGGAGCTAATAGTAAAGTCGAACTAAAAGAGAAGAAAGATCGCGTTGAAGATGCCATCTATGCAGTTAAAGCTGCACTAAAAGAAGGTATCGTTCCAGGAGGCGGAGTTGCACTGAAAGATGCAGCTAATAATATCTCAGCAGATGGCTGGGGTGGTAAACAGCTTCTGGACGCAATACAAGCCCCGTATCGAACTATACTTGATAATGCAGGTATAGAATATACTAACGTAGAAAAACGTGGCCGTGGGATTGACGTAACGAGCGGCAAAGAAGTTGGTATGATTAGGGCAGGTGTTGTAGATCCACTTTTAGTTACTAAAACAGCATTGAAAAATGCAGCGTCAGTTGCAATGACAATTGTTTCAGCAGGGTGTGTAATTTCAAATAAGAGAATTAATGAAAGCAGTTAATAACTATATTATAATTACACCGATCAAAGAAGAGCCTGTTGAACAAAATGGTTTATTAATTACCGATGCACATACCGATGATGTACGCTATTTAAAAGGCGATGTTGTATCTGTTGGTGGTGATTGTAGAGGTATCGTAGAAAAAAATCAAATATATTACGACAGGCATGCTGGTCATGGCGTACAGTGGGAAGGAATACTTTACCAAGTAATACGTCAACAAGATGTTGTAGCAGTGTTATGAGAATAGAACCTGCTGACCTTCGTGAAATGCAACTGTTCAAGTATTACAGGCTCGTTAGAAAATGGGCCTGTAAAACAAACGGTTTAAATGATGCAGATTTAGAATTACTGATTTATTTTGATTGCATCGGTAGATTTACACGTGATGATTATATCAAGGGAAAGTACTTAATGAGCTGGGATAAAAACCGCTGGGAAAGGCTTCGCTCTGATGGTTGGATAGATGTTTGGCGGCATAGAAATCGTACTACAATTAAATATTCTATATTTACAACGTCGTTTAAATGCAAGCAACTAATAACTAGAATATATAAAATCTTGCTCGGTTATGAAGATATACCCATAACTGAAGCAAATGTATTTTATAAAAACAAAACGTATACAGATAAAGTCTTCAATAAAGCTATTGATGACATGATTAAAGACAAAAACCGTTAAACATGAGCTACAAATTAGAACCAAACAACAACGATTCAGCTGGACCATTTAGCACAACCCAGCAGGAAACAATGAATAAGTTAAAGAAAGTTTCAGGGCAGTCAAGCGTGCCATTAACTGACGACCGCAAATTAAACATGTCCAGGGGAGGACAACAATACGCGCCTAAGTTTAGAAAAACAGACAAAGGCAAATATATTAGGAATACATCTCCTGCTTCATTGAATAAAGCAATTAATCAAAGTACTTCTGATAAGTACTCGGCTATTAATAAAAAGATTGACAAATCTCGTCAAACAGTCAAAGGAACGGATGTAAAGCGCGCGCAAAACTATAATCCATATTATAGCTAATTATGCCTTACCCTAAAAAAAGCCTCTGGTGCTAAATGTAAAAAATGCGGAAAGCTAAAGAGAAACTGTAAATGTAAGTAATATGGCGCGCTTAGATAAAAGTAAGATGGCTTGCAACAAACCTCGCAAGTCACCTATGAAAAATAAAAAGAAGGTTGTAAAAGCTTGTCAAGGTGGTAAAGAAAAAATTATCCACTACGGGCACTCTAGTTATGGGCATAATTATAGTGCTGCTGCTCGTAAGTCTTTCCGCGCACGCCACAAATGCTCTAGTGCAAAAAATAAACTTACTGCACGATACTGGTCATGTAAAAATCTTTGGGGTGGAAAAGGTAAAGACACAAAATCAAATCCAAAAGGAGTTAGAGGAAAATACTAATGAAAAAGTTAACTGCTAACCAAAAGAAAATCGCTAGAGCTGCTAAGCCTTATAATAAAATAACAGGCGCGGACTTTAAGGCTCTAAAAAAGCGTAAGAAAAGAAAATGAAATCAAAAGGCTTCGGAGATACGGTAGAAAAATTTACTAAAGCTACCGGAATAAAAACAGTCGCGGATAGGCTATCCGAGGGTTTAAATATTCCTTGCGGTTGCGAAGGCCGTAAAGAAGCCTTAAATAAACTATTTCCCTATAAAAATGGCAGGTAAGAAAAAATTCAAAGAAACCGCTGTAGGGAAATTTTTATTACAAAAAATACCCGGTGTAGTAGGTGCTATAGCTGAAGATACCCCAATAGGTGGAGTTATAGAAGCTATTATAGGCGGTTCCGATATGACCTCAGAAGATAAGGAGATTGCATTAAAAAAGCTAGAATTAGAAAGGGCTGAAATGGATGGCATCACGCGTAGATGGGTTGCTGATGCAAGGTCAGGCTCTTGGCTCGCTGCTAATGTTCGCCCAATTACGTTAGTCTTTTTAACGGTGGCTTTCGTAATAGGGTGGGGTTTACAACTGTCTGAATTAGAAGTAGTTAAAGAATTACTCACTATTGTGTTCATAGGGTATTTTGGCTCTAGGGGAGCAGAAAAAATAATGGGTAACAACAAACATAGATAATGGCTAGAATATCCACATATAATCAAGATAGTGACGTATCTGTTTCAGATAAAGTAGTAGGTACGGACAGCACAACTGGGGGCACTAAAAATTTTAGTTTAGGCTCTGTATTATCTTTAGTTACCGGTACTATTAATGTACCAGGCGAAGACGAAGTTGATTCTTATGTGCATACACAAGGTTCAGCTTCTTCTACTTGGACTATAACCCATAATTTGGATAAATATCCATCAATAGTAATAGTAGATAACGATGACGATGTTGTCGTCGGAGAAATAAATTATCAAGATAAAGACACAATTATAGTTTACTTTACAGCAGCATTCGCAGGTAAAGCATTTTTAAACTAACATAAAATGGCAATAAAACACTTAGCAAATCTCGATTTAAATCATAACGAAGTAAAAAACGTTAAGATTGATGTAGCTATTTCGGATCCTACAACCAATTTAGCGGAAGGACGTATTATCTACAACTCAACTACTAATACCATGAAGTACTATGATGGTGATGGATGGGTTAGTATGAAAAATGTGGATACAAATACAGATGTTGATGTATCTAAGGCAAATTTAAAAGCAAAATTAGCTTTATTTGATGGTACCGACACAGTACACATCGGTGATGCTGATGATGATACCACTGTAATTATTAGAGGTAATTTACAAGTTGATGGAACAACCACAACTGTAAATTCAGAAACAATGACCGTTAATGATAACTTCATTGTTTTAAATAATAATGAAGATGGTACACCTAGTGAAAACGCAGGTATATCAGTTGAACGAGGCACATCTACAAATGTACATATTCGTTGGAATGAAACATCTGATAAATGGCAGTTTACCAACGATGGATCATCTTATTCAGATTTAGGCGGAAGTGTTGCTGATGCAAGTGAAACTATAAAAGGTAAAGTAGAATTAGCCACAACAGCGGAGGCAACAACAGGAACAGATACAGCTAGAGCAGTTACACCGGCTGGTTTAGCCGCCCACCTTGCTGCGAAAAGCTTTGTAACGTCGATCGGAGACGGATCTGCTACAAGTTATACTGTAACACACAATTTAGGCACCCGGGATGTAATTGTTCAGTTATATGACAACTCTAGTTATGACACAGTATATGCTGATGTTGCTAGAGCTACTGATAACACGGTAACCGTAGGATTTACATCTGCTCCATCGAGCAACGACGTGCGGGTTTTGATTACAGAAATAGTTGCTTCCTAATATAATATAATATGGCTAATAGGTTCTTAAGTAATATAAAGGTTAACGACGCGTATACATTACCAGCGTCAGACGGTACCAATGGCCAAGCTATAACCACAGACGGTTCAGGAGCATTAAGTTTTTCAGATATAACAGTAGACGAAGCGCCAGCAGTAGGATTAACAGTAAAAAATGTATCTGGTGGCACTTTAGCTATTGGTACAGTTGTGCATCCGTCACCTACAGCTTCACCACCTAGTGGAAATGTAATAGAAGTAATTGCTGCTGATAATTCAGCGGCTTCAACAATGCCTGCAATTGGTGTTTTGAAAGCTGCATTAGCAGACGACGCAGAAGGTACTGCTATTGCTTTAGGTAGAGTAAGTGGCTTAAATACAAGCTCTTATACAGCAGGCGATTCTTTGTATGTTAATGCTTCAGGTGGCTTTACCACAACTAAACCAACAGGAACTGCACTTATACAGAAAATAGGTATTGTTGTTAAATCACACGCTTCTTCGGGAACGATTGAAGTGTTTGGTGCTAATAGAACAAATGACGTTCCTAATATTGCTGAAAACTATATATGGCTTGGTAATTCATCTGGTGTAGCCACGGCTACCGAACATTTGTTAAATAATGTTAAAGATGTAACAACATCATCGCCAACTGATGGGCAAGTTCTCACATGGGACAATGCAAATAATTATTGGAAAAATGCTGATGCTACCGGCGGTGGCGGTACTGTAACTGTGGAAAAAAATACTTTTACAGCAACAGCAAGCCAAGAAAACTTTACAATAACGTCTGCACCTGATAGTGTAAATAATCTGCAAGTATATATTGATGGTGTTTATCAGGCAAAAGGTAATTATACTACAAGTGGAACAACGGTAACTATAAATACCGGTACAGGTGTAGCTGTTGGAGCACAAGTTGAAATAATACACTTAAAAGTAGTAGATGCACGTATAGAGTTAAACTCATATACAGGTGATGGTTCAGATAGAACGTTTTCTACTCAATCAAATATAGATAGCGAAAACAACGTTCAAGTGTATATTGACGGGGTTTATCAATCTAAAGATACATATACTACAAGCGGAACAACAGTAACTATAAATACTGGGACAGGTGTAGCTGTTGGCACGCAAGTTGAAATAATACATTTAAAAGTTGTAAAAGCTAATATTGAGCTAGATACATATACTGGTGATGGTAGTGATCTAACATTTGACACTCAAAGTACAATAAATAGACGAAAATAACGTTCAAGTCTATATAGACGGTGTTTACCAAAACAAAGATACTTTCAGCGTATCAGGCACAACACTCACTTTCTCTGAAGCTCCGCCTAACAACACTAAAGTAGAAGCTATAGTTGCTACTCAAACCACAATCAATACGGCTACACAATTATTAGACGCTGAT
>FUIF01007857.1_pt1 | contig 28308 bp, 45 predicted proteins | sample 1003461 | NCBI WGS metagenome assembly FUIF01 (sample SAMEA80401918, study PRJEB19352) | marine metagenome
GTCTGTTGAAATAGTTCCGCTAGTAATCCCGCTTTCTCTAAATCTTAAACGTGGAGTATCGGTTGTATCAGTATCATCAATAACTATTTCAGCGTTATTCCCGGCGACTACTAAAGTTTTGTCTGGATTAGTAGAGCCAATACCTACTCGATTATTAGTAGAATCTACGTGCAGAGTGTTGGTATCAACAGTCAAACCATCAGCAGTCACTGTGCCAGTTACGTCGACGCCTGTGGAGGTTGTAGTAAATTTAACGTTGTTAGAGTGTCTTAGCTCAACTGCATTAGTCGTAAACTTTGCGTAGTTGTTGGCTCCAGTGGCATCTTGGAAAAACATATTGTTAGATGAACGAACAACAAGATCGCCTGTGCCGCCTTCTTTGATAAAGCTGTTAGAGCCATCATGGTAAATCTCAAGGTCAGAGCCAGCACCGAAGACAGCCTTGTTGTTGTCGCCGAAAGTTGCATTTCCAGTTAGAGACAAGCCAGCAAAAGTAGCGTTGCGACTAGAGTCGATGACGGTTGTGCCGCTATACGATATCGTGCCAACCCGAACATCAAGCCCATTTGCATCTACGTGCGCCCAGTTTGTATCCAGCGGCGTCGTCTGATTGTCAGCCACAACTGCGCCAGTCTCGGCGTTAGTCCGTCCGAAATAGATTCCCTGATCTGCGGCAACAATCACACCGTGGGGGCCATTACTGTTACCTGCGGCTTTCAGCGTTACATAATCACCCGTGCCACTCGTCCAGCCACTGTAAATGATGTCATGTGTCGGATAGCTCCAACTAGAGCGGTAAGCACGAAGAACAGCCGAGTGTTTAGCGACCAGCTTATTAGCAGTGACGTCACCACTGCTAGTAATCCCGCCCGTGACATTGATGTCGTGGCTGAAATCAAACTCGTCGTTTGTCGCATCCCACAAGATGGTCGCGTTGTTACTCGCGTCTACTGCGTCTTGGATGGTAATGCCTGCGCCGTCTGCTGATGCTGACGTATCGCCTGTACCGTAGTTGAGCGTGATGTTCTTGTCTTCAACGTCGAGCGTCGCAGTGTTGATCGTGGTAGTCGTACCGTTCACTGTCAGGTCGCCGCCGACAGTGAGGTCGCCGCTAAGATTCATATTCTTCGGGCGCTGATAAACCTCGAAGACAAAACTCAAGCCGCCTGATAGCAACTCGAAACAGCTCTGCCCGCTAACCAAATCTTGCAGGGTACAGCTAAAGGTAAGATTGCCTGCGGGGATTGTTGAGCCAGCAATTTTTACTCTGCGCTTTTGGATGAACTCGTAGACAGTAAGGCCGTCACTTTCTACTCGCGTCCTAGTCGCTGACAGCGTAGTCGCCGAGCCAATGGCTGTTGAGTTACCGCCTGATGGCGTATATGCAAAGCTCTGCGAAAGGTTGAGTGCAGTGCCACTTACGTCTGTCGTTGATGACCACGACTGAATGGCTGTAAATTGCACCTCGATTTGCGAACTGCCGTCATGGTTTACTGTGCTAGTTGTCGCTGTCGCCGTTGTGCTGCCGTCATAAGTTACGTCGCTAACTGACTCGAATATGCCACCAGTCAGACCGCCGCGACTAAGAATCTCGTCGAAGACACTAGCGTCGATTGAGTCGTTAGTAATAGATGCGGGCTGAACAGAACCAGCCGTAAGAACACCCAGCACATTCGCATCGACCACGTTGAGAACGTCAGCATTGATCTCACCGCGAACAATCAGCTCTGAGTCAGAGCTATCAAAAGACAGCTTATCTTTAAGGCTGAAATCGCCCCCACTGTCTAGGTAGAAGCCCGTGTCCGAATTGTTGAAGTTGCCCGCGCCATGATAGATCGAGGTGGCCGTTACCGTAGTGCCACCGATCGCCCCATCTGCAAGCTCTGGCGTGTCTACTGCACCCGCGCCAATCTGCGCATTTTTGACTTGGTTGTCTCCGATGTCGGTATCAATGGCCTGCTTCGATGTGCCTGTGAAGCTGGCAGTTGCAGCCGACTCGTTGCCCGAATAATCCTGCGAGGTGAGCCAAAAGTATTTAGTGACCGCTCCTGTCTCGTCATTAGCAAGCGTATAAATAAACTCTTCACTACGGGTCTTCGACTTCGTGGCTGTCGCTATGTCGTCTTGGTCTGAGTAGTAAACCCAAACGATTGCGAAATCGTCATCAGTTGGCTCTGTCCACGTCACTGTAATTTGGCGAAGGCCGCCCACTGCGGTGCCATTCGTCGGCACTGCGGGAGCCGTGGTGTCACCCGCCAGGCTCGCAATATTTAAGGTGGTGCCTGAGCTTCTAACGCCGATTAGGTTTTGTGCCTTTACGATGACCTCATAGGCGGAGCCAATATCAAGGTTAGGCACGCGCAAACGTGGCTCGCGGGTCTGGTACTCGTAGACATTGCCGTCGTCGTCTTTCTCTATGGTAACTAGGTAGTATTCGATGAACGCGTCATTCGGCGCTGTCCATGTGAAATCGACGTTCGTTAGTGTCTTGCCGTCTGGCCCTTTCAGACCAATGACGGTATGGCTTAGGCTAGTGACGTTATCGACTGTTCGACCATCGTAAAGGTCGAGCGTTCCACCGCTCAAAAAGTCCTGTTCGTCGCTCGTATACCAACTAAAAACGGCTTCGGCTGTTTCGGTACAGGTTAAATTGACGGCTAAACCTGCATCACTAATGACGAGTGAATAGCCGATAACCTCGAACACTTTAGAGCTGTAACCGAGGTGCGTATTGCTGACGTTGATCGTGTCGCCGACCTTAACGCGCAAGCCTTTAAGGTTCACGGTCATATTTATAATGACCTGCTGGCGCGACTTGAGAAGCGCCACCTTAGCGATGCGCTGTGCCTGTAAGTGGCTAGTGACAAATGGCAGTGGCATATCCAAATATATCGGGTCGCCGTCTTCTGTCTCGTATGAAGAGTTTAGTTGTGCGGGGTATTCAAGCACCTTGTAGTTGCTGTCTTCGTCTACAAAGATGCCTTTAACGCCGTTGTATACCCCCCTCCGCGACTGCTTGGTTTGCAACTGTATTTCCGAAACGACATCCGACTCGTCAAACGTCACAGTCGGGGAGGCATAGCCTGCGCCCGTGATGTAATACTTGCCGCCTGAATAGCTCAGACTGCCACCCATAGCGGTTAGCATTTGCTCGATGTTGTCTTTGATCTGATTGCCAGTGTCGAGCAAGCCATTAAGTTGGTATCTATCTATGAGGGTTGATGTAGCTCTGCCTGTACCCGAGCCTGCGCCTGTTGCAGTAAACAAAACGCCGACCGTGTTAGAACTTGCACCGATGGCGGTAAAGTCAGTTGTGCCGACCTCAGTTATTTCGTACACCGTGCCACTAACTATTGCCGACGCGCTTACGCCATTACCAACACCGACCTGCTCGTCGCACAAATCTGCTGTAGCCTCGAAAGCATCGTCGTCAATTAGCGCAGGGTCTTCACCTAATCCGTACTTTTTATCTACTAAGTAATCACGCAAGCAAAGCGCAGCGTTTTGGCTAAATGTCCAAGTACTCGAATCTGTTGAACTCTGGTTGGTGTCGCGAGGGTCGTAGACCTTTTTGCCTTTAATCAGTGCGCTAATGTTAGGCACACCCTGCGGGAAAAGGTCTTGATCCCACTCAAGGCGAAAATGAACGTAAGCCATACCGTTAAGAATATGATCGTCAGTCCATTCGGAGATTTCAGAAACAAGGGTAGAGTCTGCCGCCGTTTGCGTACCGTCAAATTTTGCGACTGTGACAACATCAGTCCAATCGGCATGGACAGCGTTGTTTTCGTAAACCTTGTTATCGTTAAACCAAAATTCCTCATAGCTTTCGATTTCATGTGACGCGAACACAATGACGAGATGCAAGTATTCGTTATTCGATCCTGAATTGCCGATAAATACACATTGCCCACCAACGCGCATTTTTCCGTAGACAAGTTTGCGTGAGCTTGCTGGTTCTCGCGAGGTCTTTGTTATACCTTGAAGTTGATTGCCTAACTTCGGCTTTGGCATTAGTGCGCGAGATATGGCAGATAAACTAGCGCCCAAAGCAAAGGCAGTCATAAAACCGCCAAAGGTAGTTGCGGATAGGCCAAAAACGGTTGCGCCTGCCGCCGCTGCACCTACCGCATAAGCTAAACCTGCAATCGCAGAAACTGCCATGCTGTTACCTCAGAACTTTGCTGAATACGGTTTCTATTTCCTCAAAGCCTAGACGCTCCATAATGGGGTCGAATGGCTGGTGCATTTTAGTGTTGACGTGCAACTTTGTAACACCCTCAGCCTTGAGGCTTTCGATAGCGTATTTTATCAGCTTGAGACCTGTCAGTCCTTTGCGTGCTGCCTTAGTCAAAAAGATAACGTCGTTATTCGCGAATAGGTGGTCTCTGTAGTGTAGAGATCGGCTAACCACGACGACAAAGTAGCCCATTAGCTTGCCGTCCTTTCTAGCCGTGTAGATTCGAAGTCCGTTGATCGCGTCTAATTGTGCATAGCCTCGCCAATCAGGATTTAGCTTAATGATGTCTTTGTTGAGCGCGATTTCTTTGTAGTGCTGCTCTAAAAGTGGCTCAATTTCTCGCCGCACATTGGCGATGTTCTCTAGTGCGAAATCCATGCTTGCGCTCCTTTATTGCTGCTCGACAGGCTGTGGAGGTGTAGGCTCACCGCCGCCACCCTCGCCGACGATATTACGGCCCCAAACAATTTCTTTTTCTGCCATCTCAGCCACAAACTCCAAGCCTTTATCGTTGGGGTAATCAATCTTTTGATCTTCTGCGGTATAGCGTCTAATACGTCTTTTCTCAAATTCAATAAGTCGGTTTTCGACTGTTACTTGAATATTGGCTGTTTCGCCTGATTCGCTAATTGTCATCGTGTCCATAAATCCACTGAACACGACAACGGGGTCGCTTATAACGCCATTACTTGCATCCATAGCGCCAAGCAATATTTTTAACTCGCGGCCTTGGTAATCCTCATCACGCGCTTTGGTAATTAGTGGGTCTGTAACGCCCGACAATAAAACGGTAACGCCGTTAGCTGACAGCTCTGCCGACTCGCTAATTTCGCCAATACGCAACAAAGAACCTGCACCAACGTAGTCCACGCTATCGACAGTTAGGTCGCCGATACCGCTCCAAAGGTTTAGGTCACCTGAGTCAAAGGCGCACTGTACTAAAGTGATGGGACGAACTAGATCGGCGGTAACCGCCGTCTGCATCCCCGAGGTTAGGTCTCTTGTCATATCGCCTCAACACACGCAAAGGTAAAGCCATACAGGCCAGCCTGGTTGATGTTCCAACCGATCTCATTCGTAGCCAGTCGCCACGTTCCAACAGGCAGGGTGAAGTCTAGGCTAGTAGATGCCGATATCGCTGTGCGTAGCGGCGGCATGATGTCGATTGTGCTGGCAGTCGTGCCCGTCACGATGTACAGCGCACCGCTGATTTCGAAGTAGTCGCCAGCGACAACGCCTGTCGTTGTGCCTGTCACTGTCGTAGCGCCCTTTGTGCCGCTCGTAATCGTCCCTGTAGCCGTTGTATTGTGCAAAGGGTTGCCGAGGGTAAAGGTATTCGCTTGACCCCTTAGAGCCGCAAAGAAAGCCTCTACCTGCTTCGCGTCTGCTCGCTTGAGAGGTGGAAGTGTTACCTCAGCTTCCCACCTTACCCCCTGATGCTGATAGGTCTGCTGGTCAAAGGTAAACGGTGACTGACTGATAGACGTTGCAGACCGCAACCGCATCGTCATTGATTGAATGCCTACATTTGGAAAAGCCGCCATTACACACCTGCCATTGCCTTACTGAAACCGCCCCCACGCATTCTAGCATCTGCCACCGCTGACTTCGCCGCGTTGCTGATCTGGGGCAGTAGGTTAGCGATCTCAGCTCGCACCGTTTGCTGTACGCCTGTAGTGACGTTGATATGCTGAACTACTGTGACGCCGCCGCCGCTTTGACCTTTCGTGTGGTCAATTACTGTTTCGTTAGGGTGTAGTATCGCAGGGAAGCCGCCTTTTCCATCTACACCGCCAGCACGAGCACCATAGCCCGTAAATCCTCCACCCTCAAAAATCGGCCCTGTACCCGTTGCTTTTGGTGTTGCAGTTGTTGTGCCGCCGCCAGAAGGGAAAGCGTTAACGATTGCACCAAATATTTGTTGTGTAATGTAATACTGAACAGCCATGCGAATCAGGTCGTCAATCACTGACTTCGCCATGCCCTTAATGGCATCACTAAACTTTTCTGCGCCTGTTATAGCGTTAGTAAAGCCATCGGTCATTGAGTTCATCGTGTTGCTAGAAAAAGACACCACTAGGTCTTCTGATTGAGGCAACTGTCGATCTAGCTGTTTTAACGACTCCAGATACTTGTTGGCGATGTTGCCGTCACCACTAACGGGAGCCTTGCCAAGCTCAATATTCACTTCTTTGATGCTATTGGTCAGGCCATTGAAAAACTCATTAATTTCGTCACTAGTAAAGCCCGTAATGCCCTCTAGTGTTAAAGGGTCTATCGCATTGAGGCTTGCTCGCATACGCGCCAAGTTTTGGATGCTTTCTTCGAGTTTCGGCTGTGCATCTGTTAGCGCCTGCGTTGCTCTATCTATGTTGCCCCATCTTGCCCAAGCCGCCATGTATGATGTGACTTCTGAGGCAGACAACTCCTCACCGCTCGCTTTTTTATTAAATAGCGTAATAGCGTTTTGTGCGCTTTGTATGCGGTCTGATAGAGCGCGAATATCGCCCATAGCACCCGCAATTTTTATCTGTATCGGGATGTTTTTAACGGAATTAACTTTAGCGATGATTTCGTTAATTCCAGTAATGATTGTTTCGCCAGCAACACGAAAACCATTTACCAAGCTAGTAGCGATGCGCTTTCCAATTTCAGCAAAACCGCCTTGAGCCTCGCCAAACTTCACAAGTGCTTTGCTTATAGATTCAACGATATACGTAAGCGCAGGCGCAAGTGCCGCCGTTGTTTGATCTAAAATTCCCTTAAATATGCTATTTAGCTTCAGAAATTCATCATTCGCTTTCTCAACACCTGCCGCCGCCTCAGCCGACATAACGACGCCAAGAGCTTTTGCTTCCCCTAGTAAAGTAGAAAGCCCGTTCCTACCTTGTGCCAGCGTGTTAACGAGGGCTGCACCCTCAGAGTCAAATAGCTTGAACGCGATGCGTAGCTTGTCCGTCTCGCTTTGTACGCCTTGGAATGCGTCAGCAAGTACAAGCATTTGCTCATCTAGTGGCAACTTGACGAGCTGGCGAGCATCGACACCCAACTCACGGATAGCGCCTTTAGCTTCGCCTGTGCCTTGTGCTGCCTCTGACGCTCTACGGCTAAACCGCTGGAGTGCCATGTTCATCGTAGCGACTTCGACGCCTGTAATCTGCCCCGCGTATTGCAGGGCACTTAAAGCTTCAGTAGTAGTGCCTATCTTACTCGCCGTTTTAGCAAGCGCATCTGTGGCCCTGAGTGATTTGCTTATCAGCAGACCTATACCGCCAGCGCCTACCGCGGCGACCAACGCGGTCTTAAAGCTAAAGAAAACTTTGGAGAGTTTGCCAAAGGCGGCCGCGATGCCGCGCAATGCTTTTTGCGTTTGGTCAAACGCTTTAATGCGGATGCTTACGGTTTCATTTGCCATTGTTCGACTCGCTCATAATCTTGAAGTAAGCGAGCCACTCGTGGAACTCAGTAACCGAAATCTGCTCGACTTCTTCGATAGTCTTGTGAAGCCGATCAGCCAAGGCAATAAGGTTCATCCTTGACTGATCGGTCTTTAGTTTTTTTCGACATCCTCAAACGGGTCGATAGTGCCAAACATTTCATTGGCAATATGCGAGACAACTGTGGTCTCCTCGCCCATTAGATCTATGCGATCTTCAGCCGAAGTGAATAGCTTGTCGCCGTCTTTGCTCTCAGCCTTCATTAGGATCAGATCGACCATCGCAGAGATGCTTGGGTTCTGCATCACTTGAGGGTGTCGCTTCTGCAACTCGTTAAGGTCATAGCAGGTTAGAGGGCGACAGTACAAAACGAAATCGCCGTCACCATCCCCCCATTCTGCAACGCTAATTTTGCGACGCGACCCCTTACGGCGTGCCCGCAATTCTTTAGCGAGACCCATTACGCGTTAGCCGCTTCTGTAATTGCGCCCGAACACTGGATGCTAAAAGACGCTTCGACCAGACCGTCATAAGACGCTGATACGGTCTTCGCAGTTACGAGGCCACCGCCAGAGTAATACTTCTCACCTGAGCCTGTGCCTGTTGGGTGAATCTCCCAGTCGATGTCCGCACCAGTGTCGAGCACCAAGTGCTGCGCGTCTGCATCATCCCAAAGCGCGTCGATAGTCAAAGTCGCATCTTTAAGGCTTGATAGGTAAGTCTTAACCGAATCACCCATTACAGTGTCTTCGATAGTGTCGGCAGTCTCGTCAATCGAGAATGATCGAACCTCACCAACAACTGCAACCGAGCCGCCGCTAACGGCGATCTTTACGACACCGCTTGAGCCTTTGTGTGTAGCCATGTTTTTTCTCCCTTACGCGTCGCCGCGTGTGTATGAGTAAAGAATCTGAACGGTGACAATCACGCCGCCAATGGGGTCTATTGTACCATCATCCACCTCAACGCTGATAACCTGCGTATCTACTGCGTGACCTCCACGCGTTCTATCTTCGTCGAGTTTTTCGTCGATAGCCTCCACAAGCTGGTTGCGGGCTGTGTCGATGTTCTTGTGCTTAACGTAGCAGACTAGCTCATAGTCAATCGTGCCGTGCCTGCTGGTCATGCTACCGCCAAGGCTTGCGTCCTCGCGTGTCTCGTTTGCTGTGCGAACCAGGATTGCGGGAAATTGAGCGTTTGATAGCTTGTCAAAGTCGAAAGGCTCTCGCGTCACTTTCTTGACGTTAGGGGTCGAGATAGCAGTTAGTGCCGTGACAATATTGGCGGCGATGTTTTCTCTAACGCTCATAGCCTAAGCCCCTTAAAGTACGCATCACGTATAGCGCGACGGTCTGACTTGTTGAGTCCAAAAAATGGACGCTTTCGGTTGTTCAATGCGGCCTTCTTAGACTCTGCTCTGCTGTCAAAGTAGATCAAGCCGTCCTGACCCTGTAGACCCGACTGCATCGACTTGCGCATACGGCCAGTAAAGATCAACCGAACCTTATCGACTGGTCTGCCTTTGCTAGCCCGAAAGCCCTTGTACTGTTCTGAGTATGGGCGAAACGGTTGTTCGTTGACATCTAAGCCAAGGCTAGTGCGCCTCTGTATGCGGTTTAAGCCTTCTGCCGCCGCTCTACGCATTGCCCGCTTGTGATTCTGCGTGAACGTGCGACCGAGCTTCTGCACCATCTTGCGCAGGTCACGGGGCTTGGTGTCTATGTTTACGGTAATCATCGGTCGAGACGGTTAAGCGGGATGCTTTCCTTTTCCTTGTCGGTGACTGAGCCGTCATCATCTGCGTCATACTCAACGCCATCTTGAAACACTGCGTCCATCTCTTCGCCGTATCGGGCGCGGTAGAAGTCAATCATCTGCAAAAAGCGGTCGTCGTCTACCCAGTTAGTCAGTTGGGGCAGCGCGTACTTCCACAATACGAGATAAGACGTGGCGCGTGTCCACTGTGATTCGGTTAGGTAGCTGGCGTTCATCTCGCCCTTTATGCCTTTACGGTGCCACCATCGGTTGCGAATCTCTCGCTCGACATCTGCCTGCGCTCTAGCGTGCTCGTCGGTAAACGCGTCAATGCCGAAGTCTAGGATGTCGGGGACTAATTCGGTTAGGTTCGTATCAGTGCTAAACGCCATGTAATCACCACTTTACCTTTGCGGCCCAGTAGACAGCATCTAATGGTGTCGCGTTGCGAAGATTCTTTTCGTGTCTTGCGTACCAAGCCGCTCGCATGGCCTTGTCGCGGGCAGACTCCCCATCTCTAGGCGGGTAAGTCTTCGCGCCTTTAGCGCCAAATCTAATCAGCTTAATCACGCCTTTGTAGCGAGCCAGAACCGCGTGCGACTTAGACGGGTGCCGTGGCGTTCGCTTTGCCACGTTGTAGTCTTCAAATCGTTCGCCTCGGTAATTGATCGCCATAATAAACCTTTAAGTAAAGCGGCCCCGAAGGGCCGCACAACACTTAGAGTGTAGCGTCGAAGTACATCTCAACACCGTAAGCGTCATCGAGTTCGCCAACACCGTAAACGGCAGTAGCGTTAAGCTCGAATGCACGCTGTGAAGCGTCACGCTGAGTCTCAAGGTTGAAGTCACGCTTGATAGCAATGCACATTGCTTCTGGCGCAAATACACAACCCTTAGCGTCGCCTGATGCGTCCACAGTGATGTTAGCCGACTGGTATACGTCGATACCTGCCAATGAGCCAACAAAGCCGTTTCGCATTGCTTCGTTTTGAGTGTCGCCACCGTTGGGGTTTGCGAACGTGTTAGTCAGGTTCGCCGCCAACTGATAAGCGTGGTATGGGTGCAATACCGCAACGTAGTTTCCTGTAGCGTTTGCATTGCGAAGAGTTGCCGCTGCCTTGAAAATATCAGCCGCTGTAATCTCTTGTGCCGCCGCGCCGAAAGATGTTGAGAAGCCATCAAACAGAGCGATGATGTCCTTGTCCATCTTAGTAGCGATTGCGTTACCCAATACAGTGCCAAGCTCCTGAGCAGGGTTACCCGCGCCCATTGCCGCCATGTCAGTGAGCAATACCTGTGCACCAACTTCGGCAACAGTTACGTTTACGCCAGAGGTCGAAACCGCTGTTGCAGACATATCAGTGCCTTCAGTCAAAGCCGCCGCTGAGATTGATGGGTACTTAGGTACTTGAATGGTTTTACCCGCAACATTACCGATGTCGTAGCGAGTGATGAGGCCAGCCATGAGCGACTGCTCTTCGGCTGTAAAACGAGCCTGCATGATGATATTTGCAAACAGGTCGTCAAGAGTTGATGAAGTTGTAGCCATGATTAAATGCTCCTAAAAGTAAGCGGTTATTTACCTGCTAACATCATTGCACGGTAAGCCTCTCGGCCTCCGTTTTCCCAGTTAGCTTCCATTTCTACCGCCGACATAGGTTTCGACGTGGAACCACCAACCGCACCCTGTGACCCTGCGCCACCTGATGACGCTTTGACAAAATGCGGGTTCGCTGTCAGGAAGTCAGAAACTAACTCATCGACACTTAGCGGGTCGCCCTTGTCGTTATAGCGTGGTGTTCCGTTCGCATCGTAAACCTCTGCGGTGCCGTCTTCAGACAGCCGAACCGAACCACGTAACAACTGACCGACTTGCTCTGCCGATACTGCGTTGTTTCTACTCGCCGCCGAGAGTAATGCCCCATCGACTAACTGGCTTTCGAGACGCTGCTTGTACGTCCTAATTTCCTGATCTTTCTTTTCGACGGTCTGCTTCAGAATCGACTCGAACTCTCCGCGCTCTTTCTGCTTCTCAATCTCAGCTTCTTGCTGACGTTGTAGAAGCGACTTAGCCTCATCGAGGTCGATACCTTCTAGTCTCTTTTCGTATTGGCGCTTAGTGCGGGCAACACGGTCGGCGACTATTCGGTCTAACTCTTCCTGTGTGAACGTCTTACTTTCCTGAACTTCTGGTGTTTCCACTGCGGCTTCAGTTACCGCGTCAACCATGACTTCATCGCTCATGTTACGAATCCTCTTTCGAGTAGGGTTAATTGTATCAAATTAGCGTGACTTACGCTTTTTCTTGCGCTTGTCTTTCTTATGGTACGGCATAAATCCTCCTTTAGTCAGGAATAGGCACCCACCAATGGCGACAGTTAAAGCCGCCTCTTACACGGAACGGATCGCCCGAGCGTTTGCCCTGCCACGAATCGTCCCATATCTCATAGATCTCGTCTGTCGTGTATTCCTTGCCGACGTGCTTACGGCAGAACGGGCGCGTTGATTCTATCGTGTCGCCCTCATACCTAAACCGTGTGATGCCAGCCTCTGCCGCCGCCGCTTGCTGAATCGACGAACTGAACTCGAAAAGCGAGTCGTGCAGCAACGTCTTCGAGTAGCGTTGTAGGTCAGAGTCTAAAAGGTTATTCAGCTCCGCCAGGCTTGCCGAAAACGGCGTCCCTGCCAGCGTATTGTTATAGACCTGCTGATAGAGCGCCTCGACAAACTCGTCGGCTAAGGCTTCGTGACCTGTAAAGCTGAACTGCTGTAACTGACCGATGACCGATTGCGGCACGTTGAAATCGGCGAACTGAGTCATAAACTCACGCGTCAGAGCAACGGCCTCGGGGTACTCCCTGACGATGTCGTCGATTACCGTCAAATACTCTTCGCGTACCAGTGTGTCGATCTGAGTGCGTAGAGCCAACGCCGCGTCGATATCAAATAGCTGACCATCACGAAGAGGCATACTAGCCAGCGCATCGGTTAACCTGCGGCGCAATGACTCCATAGCAAGCAAAAGGCGACGCTCATGATTAGAGGTCGCCCCGTCGAGTGCTTTGGTTAGCTCTTCACTGTCCATCTGTCAGCGTTTGGATCGGCTCCACCAACTGGTCACCACCAGCGATCTCATCGAGTCCGATCTTCTCGCGCACCTCGTTTGGCGTCACTAGGCCGCTGTCGATGTGGTACTTATAGATCTGCGTCTCTTTCGCAAAGTCGCCCACGGCAATCGTAGACTCGTCGATCTCAGTGTGAGCCTGTGCCAATACGTGGTCGTCCAGTACGAGGTCTGCGATCTGCTTGTCGATCTCACGCAGTAGGGTGACAGACTTAACGCCACTAGCGCGTGTCTGCTGTAGGAATCGAAGCTCTGATTCGTAGTCGCGGATGTCGAAGCTGTCGGGGTAACTGATCTGTACCTCATGCAAGTTATGGCCTTGCCACGTACACCACAACTGCCACAACTGCTCCTCGGCTAGCTCCAAAATGTCGGCCTTCTCTGCGAGCTTGGCGTTCAGCATCTGAAACTCGGTTTGCATTGCCACGCCTGACTGCGTGATTGCCTCTGTGCCGCGTACAGCGCCCATGTGAGCCATTCGGTTAATAGCGTCGATCTTGTCGCTCACAGACGCTCTGATGGCGTCTAGGTTAGCTCCAGAGGGTTGCATCTGGTAAGGCTTGAGTCCTGCGTCCATGTCGTCGCTGATATTGATGACCGCGCCCGCTCCCGCACTCGCATCGGTGTCGTATGTCTTAACCAGTGTCGGATGGTTAGAGATGCGAATGAGCTGCTCGATTTCCGACAGCTCTTGGTAGATCGCCTGTTGCATATAGGCAATGTCCGAGATGTCACTAATCCCGATGCCGCGAACTACTGAACGGTTCGAGGGCAGGTGTACGGCGGGTATCTTTCCGATCGGGTTGTCGATTGTCTCGACGACTTTAGCCTCATCACCAAGGTAGCGAACAAGCTGGATCTTCTCTCGATCCCAGATACGGAAGTACGTCTCTGTCGTTGTGCCGTCAATGCGGTTAACCGACTCGCGCACCTTCATATAGGTCAACTCATGGCGACCGCTAGGCATACGCTCATATTTCCAGTCGTAGACGTTCTCGGGCGTGATTAGTGTGACGTAGGGGCGTATTTCCTGCGCCAACTCTTCGGCTCGCGTGCCTGCTGTCGATTGTGGCTTGTCTAGCATAAGCCAGACGTGACCGTACACGCTCGACCAGATCTGCGCCTCGCGCATAAAGCTATTGAAGTTTTGCCCGTCGAGGTTAGCGTCCTTGATGAACGCCTCTAGGTCAGCACTACCCTCCATCTGCTGGAAGTTACGGGTAGGCGGTACACGCCACAGAAACGAGCTGTAGACGTGAACGACGTTACGGCAATGGTTGTCTAAGGGTGTCAGCGCCAAGCGTCGGCTGTAGGCGTTCTTGTCCTCATTGAGGTAGCTGGTCAGGTAAGAACCATCGCGGTAATCCTGGCCCCCCATATAACTGCGCAGATAGAACTCCCATCGCGCCACGTTGTTTTCATAATCGGGGTGTTGATACTCGATGTCTTCGTAATACATTTACGTCCACCTCTGCGGGGCTTGTGGCGCTGTCGCCTTTCTAATTGGAAATAGATACTCCACCGCATAACCAAGTGCGTCGTTCATGTGATCGAAGCCGCCGTCTTTCTCTGGCTGGCTTGTGCCTTCCTTGTAGGTGTGGCGTTCCAATGACTCAATCACCTTCTTACACTTAGGGTCAACGTATAAACGCCGAATGCCATCGTTGGATAGTAGCCGACTGTTTACCGCGTTTATCCTGTCCCTTACTGCCGCATGAGAGTTTCGGACGCGTACCTCGAAACCTGCGTTCTGCAATATAGACAGATCTGTCCTGCCACCTGCGCTTGTCTTACGTTGCCGACTAGCAGGGTCAGGGTATATGACTATTGTACCATTTCCGTAGCGATCGCGAAGCTCTGCGACCATCTCGTCGGTATTAGACCCGAACATCACGATTTCATCGAAGACGTGTAGCGTGTCGCCCTTGCGTGTCATTAACACTGCGCTCATCGGGTCGAGGTTAAAGTCCATGCCTACGTGTATGACACCGATATCGTCGGTATGTCTTGCAACTGACTCTTCTCTTTTGAATCCGTAGTAAATGATTCCGCTGTAGTTGACGAATCTGGCTTCGTATTCTTGCTGGAAGGTTCGCTCGTCCAAGTCCGCTTTAGCCGCCTCAATTTCTCCCTGTGCGACATTTCCGCCTTCAATCGTGGTGTATTGATATGAACGCCACCCGTCATCGTGGTCTACTCCTTTTCCCCATAAATCGTAAAAGTGGTTACGGCCTTTCGGTGTACCGATGAATAACGCGCCGCCTTGCCGATCAGAGAGGCTAGGGCGTATCACCTCGAACCACGCCTCCTTGCGCATATCAGCAAACTCGTCGAGGACAACGAAGTCTAATGATCGACCCCGAAGGTTGTCAGGCTTCTCTGCGCCCTTGAGCGAAATACTCGATCCGTTCTTAAGGTCGATAGTTAGCGAGGTCTCGTTAGTCTTCGTGATGTACTCATGCGGTATCTGGCTACTGAGCATATCCCAAGCAATTTCTTTTGCCGCCTTATAGGTAGGGGCGACATACCACACGTTTTGATCTGGCTTGCGCAATGCCCTGTGTAGTAGCTCTGCCGTGCTTAAGAATGTCTTGCCGAAACGCCTGCCAGCAACGACTACTCGAAAGCGATCAGGTGAGACGAAAATGTCAGATTGAGGACGCGTCAGTTCCATCGGCTAGCTTGATGATAATAGGCGGCAGATCAGTGTGGTCGCTTATGTCTTCTTTGAGGTCGGGCAGGTACTTATTGAGCAATCGGATGCGCTGCTCGTTTGCCGTCTTGTACTTGTTAAGCTCTTTAACGAAGTTGTCGTTTCCCGTAGGGTTCAGCTCTTCGATTTTCTCAATGTTATCAATGATTTGCTTAACCGTGTTTTTCTCTGCAAGAAATACGCGTAGCTCATCCTGGTTGACTGCCCTAATTTTCTGCGCTCTAGTCTTCGCCATAGTCTAAAGGTGACGGTATACCTTCGGCCCAATAGAGGCCATGCGTTTGCCCGTCTCTCACTTCTCCGCGTTTGATGTCTTGGTCTGACATGGGGTAAGTCTCTACTGCCCCGTCGTCAAATGCGACGAGGTACGTGCCTTCGTTCCTTGGCATTCTGCCCTGTACTACGGGCCGCCAGTCTATAGTCACTGTCTGCAACATATAGTGTCCCCCGGGGCATATTATACTACATATAGCAAACGCGTAAAAAAAGCCCGCTAGGGGCGGGCAAGTGCGTCTCTACGCTGGAAATTTGTATCTCACTATCTCAAGTGGTGGCTCATCGTTCTCATCGAGCGGGACTATCGAATAGTCAAATAGTATCGCCATGTCTTTCTTGTGCCGATTAGCCATTGCGTGCGCAGCCTTCACTGCGATTATCGTGTCCTCAATCTCCTCGCTGTTCATGGCTACAAGCCGTTTCATAAATCCCTCTGAAGTCAGGATGGCCGTCCCTACCATTTGTTTGCCCCCATAGCTCTACAAATTCGCAGTAAATGTCTTGCTCAAGCAACTCCTCTTCGTAGTCAGCTTGCCCCATTATCCCCAACGCGAAGAAAAACAAAATCCCTCCCGTGATTAGAACCGCTAGTGCGTCCGTCGATAATTCCTTCATACAACCCCCTCATTTTTGGATTCTTGCGTAGCTTCTCTAACGCTACAGTTTCGATTTGCTTAACCCTCTGACGTGAGATACCCATAACTGCGGCTACCTCTGTCAGTGTCATTTGCTCCGCATACTTGCTCATTTGCCCCCTCGTTTTGCATTATTGCTCTGCCTATCAGCTCAGGTATTGGCGGTACAACTGCGTTACCTAAGCATTTAAGTCTGTGTGACCTAGAGGGAACCCCATCAGCCACTCTACCCACGTCGGGTTCAGCGCCCCACCCGCTTGCGCCGACAATGTTGGCGTATTGCGATTGTATTCCGAAGGATAAGCTCCCTCCTTTGCATTGTGTGCCGTCGGTGTCGGCCACATCTTTACCTGGTCGGCTAGCCGTATCTGTATCGCACTGCCGCTCTCTCTGTGCGTCTTGCCCTCGAAAATGGCCTTCGGAGTCCCGCCCCCGCCCGTGTCGGGAGTTCTCCAGTAAAACGTCTGGCCTTGGGTAGCAGACAATCCAGATCCTATCTCTGTGATGGTGCGCACCAAGTTCGGAAGCTGGTATACAGTGCCACTCCGCATCATACCCGAGCGAGGAAATGTCCCAGAGAACTCGCTTAAACCAAGCTCCCCGTTCTCCATTAAGCAGGTTTGTGACGTTTTCAAAGATGGCGTATCGAGGTCGAAGCTCCCTAATAAGACGGGCGCACTCTGACCATAATCCGCTACGCGTTCCTTCTGCGATGCCTGCCTGGTTGCCTGCGACTGAGATGTCTTGGCAGGGGAATCCTCCTGTGATGACATCGACTCCAATTCCGTCTGTAGCCAATCGGTCTGCTGTGATTGTTCTAACGTCGTCATAGATAGGCACTCCAGGCCAGTTCTTTGCTAATACCTTCTGAGCGTATGGCTCTATTTCACAGAATGCCACAGTCTCAAAGCCTGCGCGTTCTAGTCCAAGCGTAAAGCCACCGATGCCTGCAAATAAGTCCAAAACCTTCACAAAATGCAACCAGCTTTCTCAGCTTGTGCATCGAGCATATCAGCAATAAACCTGTGATTTTCATAAGCGCACTTTTTTGCGCTGTTGTTGAATAGGTATGCGCGGTCAAAATCGCCATCTTCCAATGCACTTAAAGTTTGGCTAAGCAAGCGCATCTGCCTTTCGACTTCTTTTGCCAGGTGTGCGTTACATGCTTCTACGTTAAGGTTTGCCATGTCGTCGATTCCTCATATCAGTGACTATGTGTACTAATCTACAGGGCACGCTTATCCATTACAAGCACTTTTTTATCTTTTTGGGTAAATAATTAGGGGAAAAAGGTGCAATGTGACAAACGTGACAAATCGCTTACCCGTAGTGTCGGGCAATCTCAGCGATGAATTGATCTTCGTTTGGATGGCGTGAGAGGCGTTTGAGATAGTCTTCCTCGGTGACGCCCTGGTCTCTACCTAGTCGAGCAAGTAGCTCTGTGATTTTGTCAGTAACGACGATGTGATGCCGCTCTGCAAAATACTGCCTTTGGCTTTGTACACACATGACAACCTCCGTAGTTGCCCTGTAATTATAGCATATAGGCAATCAGTTATACGAAACAATCACGTAGTCAGGGTTTTGCTCTTTCTTGCGCACCTCTTCGCGGTAGTGCTTGGCTATCTCATCCCGAACAGCCTTGTTCTCTTTGAGTATGCCCCTGCACTTCTCGGTCAGTATCTCTAAGTGACCTGCGCCTAGCTCTTCCTCTAGGAAGCCAGCAAAGGCTAGCGGGTTTTCAGTAAAAAAGCGGTGATGGTGGTGGCAAAGGGTTACAGCGTTGTCCATCGAGTACCTAACTATCTTGCGACGCCTGCCATATATGTGTGCGCACTCAAGCGTCTGGTCAGTACCGCAAACAAGGCAAGCGCCATCCCTAGCTCTGACTGCCTTACTAAACCAGATGTCGGCGTTTGTCCTCTTTATCGCCATAGTAGGTGTCTCTTGTGAATTGTCTTTCTCGTAGAATGGCTTTCTCTGTGTGCCCGCACTTGCAAGCCCAGCCTTCTAGCTTGTCATCGGCTGCCACAAACATCGGAACCATATCACGCCAGCACTTAATGCACTTCACGGTCGAGTCGCCAATCGTCAATAGTTGTGAGAAGCGCCGTGAGCCATGACGTTGTAAAAGAGTCAATATCGACATCTATCGTAATCCCCTCGGGGCAAGCGACCTCGATGTAAACGTCGGTCATATCGTTGTTACGCATATTGGTAGTTGCCGCTGTAATCGCGTCTACCCTGCACACCACCTGTCCACCATCGGGTAAAGGCATCGAAATAATCGGCATTTTGTCCATTACTGTAGTGCCTCTATGCCTACCTTAAAGCGGCTAAACTCGCCGTGCTCTTTGTCCAATACTACACAACTGATTGACCGCTGTGAGCCATAGCCGCTAGCAGAGTGCCACGCGTCAGGCGGCGGTAGTACGCTCCAGCTCTCCCACGTTAGCCCACCTAGCTCTTCTGATTGCTTATGGTGAATGTGGCCTGTCCAGGCGAAGCGGTATTTAGTGCGTCCCCACTGCTCGGCGTAGTCGCGAGTGATCGCCTCGTAGAGCTGTCTTGTGCGGATTTTGTCGCCGTGGTGCGTGACGACGAAGTTGTTGCCCCACTCGAAATAGATAAACTTGTTGAAGTTGTCGAACACCTTAACGCGCTTGTCGTTCTCGTAATACATCCGAAGCATCTCGTTCAGCCAGAGGCTAGCATCAGGGTCGTGATTGCCGCGAGCGTTGATTAGCCAAACCTCGTCGTACTGCTGGAGCATCCGAGTCACGATGATCTTAAACAAATTGCCTGCGGCGCGTATGGTCTTGCCTGCTCTGTCCGATACGTCTAGGGGCGTTCCTGAGCCTGTCTCACCCTTTAAATTGTTGGCGTGCATCATATCGCCCACGTTCAACAGAACGCCGACAGAGCAATCTCCTGTGCTCTCAACGAGCTTATCGACACCCTTTATCAAAGTTTCCTGCGCAATTTCTAAGTCCCAAGGGTCGCCACCTGTCTCTGGTGGGTAAGCCATCATCCCGAGGTGATGATCCCCGACAATAGTGACGGCCATGCGGTCGGCTAGCTTCTGCTTTTTAGACTTCTTAATCGGTTTAGCCAGACCCTTTAGCTCGTCTTTTAGACCTAGCTTGAAATGCTCTAATGCGACGTGCAGCGCGTGCTCTTTGTCGCTCTGACTCTTCACCCATTGGCCGACTGGTTGCCCTGCGTCGTTGTAGTAGGTCGAAACACCCTTGACTGTGAACCCATCAGGGACAGGGTGCGTGTAGTCGTGTTCTGGGCTGTAGCCTTTCATAGCGGCGCGTTTCTTCACCGCGTCAATGTGCCCCACTACAGTGCCACGACCTAAACCTAACTCACTGGCAATCGCTCTTTGGCTCTTGCCTTGCTCTACTCGGCTGATTACTTCCTTCTGCCTTTCGGTTGTGCAAAACTGCAATAGGCTCATGCCTACCCCCCCAGTTTTGAATACTCCGAATTCTGTGGCTTTGTGAGCTTGACTCCCAGATCAATGCACCACGCCTCCACTTGTTGCATGAAGTATAACATCTCCCCCCTGTCTAGCGTCGAAGTACCGCGTACCTGTGCGGGTATCGTCGTGTTGCCGACTTCCACGTCCTCAGTTCCGAGAAACTTATACTTGAGCATGAGCTTTAGATCGTCCTCAGTACCCGTGAACCCGCCGCGCTTTTTGAAGTGGCGCGTCATATCCCTCACCCATACATGGAAAAGGTCGTTTTGACTGAGCGAACGCCGTGGCTTGTACTCTTTTACCTGCCACGAGACTGGCTTGTCCCAGCACCATTCCGCTTCGAGAAATCTCTTAAACGCTTCCAGGCGGTCTTTTATTTCAATCGGGTCTTTTATTAGCCAAAACTCGCCCATCATCTTGTCACCCTCTGCCCGTCAAATGTCACGTACTGCCCATATTTCTCAAGGCATGACTGTCTGAAGCGTTCGTTTTGCATGAAGTCATGCGTCAGGTCGTCGAGCTGCGTCCACTGCTTCATGGGTTTCTTTCCTGTCTGCTCCTGCTCCTGCTGTGCAAACGGGCTTCCGCCTTTATGGTTTGCGCGTGAGAGCCATGAGTTAACGAAGCGAGGCATTCCCCTTTCGGTCTTGCGCTTAGGCTCATTCGACTCAAGCCAGACAGCCATGACGTTCATTTCGGCAAATACGTCTACCTCGGGGTAAGCGTGTTGCCAGCCTATGACTTGCTCATCTGTGGGTTGCCAGTCGGTGCCGTCTTTGCAAATCATGGTAGCCACCTCACTTCGCTCTTGTCGATCATGTACATTGGCTCGATGTCATCAGGTAGCGCCTTGCGCCCCTTCTGCGTTCCGCCAGCTATTTTTAGCTTTGCCTCACAGTCAGACCACGCGCCCCCACCGTGAACCTTAACGAAGCCGATTTTGGCGCTGTGGCGAAAAACGAGGAAAAAAGGCTTGCCCGTTTCCTGCGCTAGATTGCACCCCTCTAAATACTTGGGCACGTTTAACCCCAAGAACAGGCTTTTTTTGTAGTCTTTGACTTCGGCCCATGCCGCAACTTCTGCATCACGATAAAGCACTGCGTCTATGCGATACTTGCCGCCGTTACCTAACTTATGCCAGTTGCATTTGAACGTCTTTGCAAACACGTCGAGAATGTCTGCCTCATTAGACAGGTCTTGTGCTGTCTCTCTAAGCATCGCGCTTCTCCTTTTTTCTGCCCTCTAATATGGCTCTGACGTGCTCAGTATCTACAGGCGGCTTATCAAGGCTTTGTGACCACTCTTGCGCCTCTTTCTTTGCCGCCAATTCGCCAGCGAGCGTGAAACGTAAAATACAAATCCAGCTTCTCAGTAGCTCTATGCGATCTTCCTCAGCCCACTCGTCAAACCAACCAGCAGTAAAACTAACTTCACCCTCAAGTGCGGATTCCGTTTGTCTACAAGTCAGCCTAATGCTGTCGTCTAAAACAGCCTGCAAGCATTGATTGGTTTCTTTAACCTCACGCGCTTCTACAAAATGTTCCATTACCCTTCTCCTTTTTTTAGACAATAGGGATCATTAGAGGCGGTTGTTGCCCTATACAAGATCCTAGCTAGTCCATCACCTTCACAGTATCAGTTCAGATCATTTACGGCTCTGCCAGACCGCGCCCTTACTGCATGGCAACATAACAACTGTTCATCCCCGCCTCTAAAGGTCGTGAGAGTGATTCGGCTTTCGTGAGCGGCTGCACCTGAGACAGCACTATTTGACTAGGCTCGACTAGGCACGCATTAGGTAAGAATAGGGGTGATAGGTGTACAGACGGCTAGATTGCTGTACAATTTCCCTATCCTTAAGCGTGCAAACTTAGGATACCTCTTGCGTCTACCCTTCCGCAAGTGGTCTAGCCCCGTTTCCTCGACGGGGCTTTTTTTTACCTCCCTAACTGCTCGAACTCGTCGAGTGTCAGGCCAAGCCTATTAGCTAGTTGGACAACCAGGCTGAACTTCATATCGTCCTTATGCCGCCATCTACAGATAGCGACATTCCCAACACCGAACTCCTTTGCCAACTCCTCATTGCTGACGCCTGCCAGTGCTTGCGCCTTCTTGAGTGCGCGACCTGTACTAGAAGGGTAGGTCATCGTCTAACTCCTTTGGCTGCATTGCTTGGCGAGCCTGTTGCATACCCTTGTTATGCACCTCGTCCTTAGCCGTCGTGCTGAGAGACATAAACGTGTTGCCGTTCTTGTCTTTCTTCAGCCACGCTGACAGCCAAAACTCCTGACCGTCGCCGTTGGTGTAGCTACCCTTATAGTCGGGGTGCGTGTCCTTTTCCTTGCGGTCGTTCTTGAACAAGACTCCGCGATTGCTGTTGTCATACTCCATTAGCTAACTCCTTTCTAGCTTGATTGAATGCGTCATTGCCTTTGCAAGCCGCACGTTCTTCGGTGGTGAAAATGCCGCCCTTAGTCGGCGCTCTGAATAGCGTTGCCATCGTCTCGTGGTCAATGTCACCCCACATGGCCGCCAATGCCTGCCAATCCTCATTGGCGATTGCTTCTTTGGCATACATAACCCAATCAAAGTTATCTCTGACTGTCTGCATGAACTCCAAAAACTCGCCGTCGTTCTGCTGGCTGATAGCGTTTGCTACTTCGTCGGCGCTTGCTATCTCCGTACCCATCAGGTCGCGGTGTAGGAAGGCCACAGCGCGGCCACAGGCGCTTGTCTCGCAGATCTCAAGTGATGACGTGCCGTGGAGCCTAGACGCGTCTCTGCGCTCCTCTGCCCATCCTGTGGACACTAGGCGGTTGTCTACGTCGTAGACCTTGGAAACCATAACTACGCGCTCGTCGTCTGCCGACACTAGCTCGGTGACTAGGGTGTGGTTGGGAAACTTGTCACGGAAGTCGGCCACGCGCTTGGCGACCGTCTTGTATTCCTTACCGTGGATTTTAACTACGCCATCGCTCATGAGATGCTCCCCCTTGCTTCGTACTCGTAACAGTCAGCATAGCCAGCGTTGTACGCCTCTGACTGTCCTGCCTGATGTCTGATACCTTCCTCGCAGTCAGTCCAACCCTTGAGGAAATCTTGCTCTGCAAGCTCTAGGAAATCCGCTAGACGCGCATCCCTGTGAGCGTCTTGGGTGTGTTGCTGTTTAGGCTTGCGGATAGATAGGTCGCGTAACTGGCCTACCAGTGAATCCAGCTCGTCAAGCAAGTCTGACTTGATTAGCTGGGGCTCTACAAATTGCTTAGTCATGGTTACCCTCCTTTTTGACTAGCGTTCGAGATCAAGCACGTCGCCAATCATGGCGTCGTAGATCTGCTTGAGTTGAATGTAAGACTGACCTTGAATGTCAGTCAGGCCGAAACTGCCGTTAGCCTGATTAAGCTCAAACAGCGCCTCGTCGAGCTTGTCCAGAATCTCGCTGTACTGGACAATTTGATCGTCAAGGTTTGGTTCTTTTTCATACACACACATTACCCTTCTCCTTAATAAGTTCCACATGGAACACGATCTATATTAGACCTTTCTGGGCAAGTGTCAACGCCGAAAAGATAAATTATTTGCATTTGTTGTTAAATGCGTGCAGGGTGTGATCTGTCAACTGAGAGGAGAGATGACAATGCAACTTAACAATAGAGTGGTAAAAATGAAGCAGCGCAAGTCTGTATGGGATCGCGTTGCACGTAGCGCCCTGGTCTTATGTTCAAATGAGGAATGGCTAGAGGTAATCGCAGAGGCTCAAGACAGAGGCATCATCCCACGCGAGACGTTCATGCGGGATATCATTGCCTTTAATGAGCGAGCCAGCGAGTTCGACGGGACGGTGCGAGAGTTTTTAGCTCAACCGTAAGTCCACATTACAGGGGTAGTGGTGCGCATATCGACGTGTACGAATGTGCGGGCTACCCCGATACCACCGAAGCCCATCGCTAGAGCTTCCTTAACAATCTTCATGCGTTGCTCGCCGTTAGACACTGCAATGTCTGCGGCGATTCCCTGCGTATGCGTGCCGCCTTTTTTCTTGTTGCGCTCGGCTGTGTGATGCACTGAGCGATAACCGCTGGTCACCGTAAAGCTAAACCCGCACCTTTCGCGGAGCTGATCTAGCATGGCGATAAACTCGGGCTTCATGTCGTTTTCGCCAGTCTCACGACAGCGAAACTCGGACTCGTGGAAATGCTTATACACTAGGATTTTTTCCACTTAGTAAGGCCACGAACTCCGACGCTACTCGCGACAAGTGCTGCCAACATTGCTCGATAGTATTCAGGCATGGTTTCCAGAACTTCGAAACCGTCTCGAACATAAGGCACCAGAGCAGGTATGAAACAAGCAACAAGAGGAATGCTAAACAGCACAGTAAAAAACTCATCGCGCCAACTATCATTTGCATTGTTAGCGTGGATATTCTCCCAATTCGCGTCTTGCTTAATTGCTTCCATTTTGCGGTCATGTACTGCCCGCTTTTCTTCAGCCTTTCTTTCAAAGTGCCCCCCTACCAGATTGACCACTGGCCCAATCAATGCCTGCCACATTTTAATAGTCCTTGAGTAGAACGATATCGAAGTTAGCGGTCGCCCTTGAGTTGCTAAGGCTTACGTCGTCGATGCGCACGTCAATATCAGACTTTTCTGTGATCTTGAGCGGCGCATTAAAGTCGTACCGATACAAGCCGCGAGTCTCAGCCATGTGCGCAATGCGGAACGGCTTACCAAACTGTCGAACAAAAAACTTGAGCTGCACATCACGAAAGGCATTGATAGTCATATCGCCCGCAACAATAAACCCCGTGTAGCCCGCTGGGATCGTATACAAGGCCATTAAGCTCTGGGCATACCCTACGTCTATTTGGGCGACGATCGTGCCCGTAGCGGATTCTGTGCGGGCTGTAATGGTGCCTGCGTTGTCAGCGTCATAAGCTAAACGAAAAACACGCTTGTACGTGTTCGCTGTCGTCACTGCCGTCGTACCTGTCAGCGTGACAGTCTCGCTTTGCAATTCGTAATTAGCATCTAAACCCTCGACGTGTAGCGTCGTGGTATCGCTTGCGCTAGTCGATAGGCAATACAGGGTTTCTGCGTCGTCGAAGGCTGACCACGGATACAGACCGCCAGCAGTCCAAATGGTCTCTGGAGTTGAGCCTGTGTCGATATCGAAGTTAGCGCCGAACTTGTGAACCGTAAACGCGTTAGGAATCGCACCACGTGCCACGTCGAATAGGAAGTTTGCAGTCGGTCGCTCATTATGAAACTGATACATTAGCGGAGGAACTCCACAAGGCCGATCACTACGGGGATGACTGTAATGATTACGATTAGTTGGCGATTCATTGCGGCGTCGATCTTGTCGAAGCGACTGTTATGTTCGTCTAGTTGTCTTTGGATATTTTCGTACCGAATCAGGCACTCTTTTTCGTGTGCCTCTAGTTTTAACAATGCTTCGTTAACGCTCATCTCATCGCCCTAATGGGTTAGCCAGCTCATCCATTGCCATCCACGCCGAATCCATGTCGGCTTCAAGCCGCTTCATCCGTGTCTCAATGGTCGAAAGAGCCTTTATTTTACCATCTACACTAATCACCGTCTCGCTGTTTGACTTTTCTACCGAAGCGATGCGGTCGCGTAGGTCGAGTAACTCTTTCTGTGCGTCCATAATCTGGACTAGGTTAGCGCCCAGCTCGGACAATTTGCCCTGTAGCTGAGTGATGTCTGCCGTGTCTAGCGACTGTTGCATGGTGGCTAGCTTCTTATCCATGTCTTGCAGGCGCAGAGCGTTCATCTCGCGCATATCCTCAAAGCGTTGGGCTAGTGCGTCGGCCTTTGCTACCGATTCGCTGACCGCCGTTTCTTGGGCTTCCAGGCGGCTGAAAAACTCAGACGCAGCCCAGATACCGCCGCCTATGGTAGACGCAAAAGAAAGCAATACCGCGACGTAGACCCCCTTGAATGACACCCCGCCGACGTTTAACTCAAGATCACTCACCATACAAACAAGCCTCGGGGTCAGGAGCAAACCAGCAACCGCCCTCGGGCGATGTCGTAAAGAACGGCTCGTCGGTCGATTCGATCAATACGTCTTCGACGCTGACGTAGTAGCTAGCGAGGTTTAGACCTTGGATCGTCTGCCCGCCGTCAAACGAAACCCAGACCGACTGAGTAGCGTGGTCGAAGAAAACACTCGCCGCCTCTTGGTACGTGACACGAAGATCGTAGGCCATGTCATTAGCTTGCTCTAGCAGTTGCTCGTCATTGGCTACCGCCATATATGCCGCCGCTATTGCTGTGGCTTCATGTACAGCCGTATAAGCGTCGTTATAGGCGTCAACCTCTGCATCCTCTAGGGTTACATCATTCGCACCCATATACTCTTGAAGCTCCATTGCCTGCCTATCGTCTGACGCGTTTGCCGCATCCTGCGCCATCTCGTTAACAGTGGCGACCTCAATCAAAACCTGCGCGGCTTCCACGTAGGTGTCGATTGCCTCACTCACCACGTCCATCGCGCTGCTCGCCTCATCTGCAAAATACTGCGACGCGTTCGGGTCGTAGGTATAGGTCTTTTCTTGAACGGCTAAAACAGCCGCGTTGTAAGCGTCCTGCTTGGCCTTGTCGAGTAACCCTTGGTCAACTACTCCCTCGGGCGCTATGTAGCCCTGCGTTGCGTAGGACTCTGCTCCTGCGATGCTTTGAATGCCGTACTTAAAAACGTCTCGAATGTTTTGCGATGCCGTAACCAGGTTGTCAATTTCGCTCGCGCTTGCTGGCGCGGTAACGATCAGACAGGCTAGCGGTAGGTGCTTCCGTTTCATCGGTTGCTACTCCCATGCCAAGGATGGCGTCGTAAAATTCTTTGTTGTCTTCGTAGTCAGGTATAAGCAAATTTGGCCGTTGCTTTATCTCAAGCATTGCCCGCTTACCTACAATTATCTTTCCGTATTTTACCACTGGACACGGGGTGGCCGCGAGAAGCATGGCCCGCCACACGTCGGCGTTCTGGCACATTAGAGAAACGCCCGCGATTTTCATGCCCATATTGCTCAAAGTGATAGCGTTCCGTCTGCGGTTGCACTCTGCATCTTGCACGTACTTACCAGACGAGACACCAAACCCGACAAGTTGCAGACCACCAGAAATAGATTGCAGACACGACTCCGACCCGCTCGACATTAATGACGGCGCTACTGCCGTATTCGCTGGCATCTGTGCGCCTGCATTCGGCCCCGTGTTATTGGTTGTTCGGTTGTTATTGTTCGACCCGATCTGATTTGTATTTAGATCGCCTTCGTTTCGGATGTTCTCAGGCTGATCGCGTATTGGCAGGTCGTCTTGAGGAGCAGGGTTAGTCGGCGGCGGGTCGATCTCAGGTTGTGGCGTAATGTCTTGCCCCTGAGCAAAATGCGACATCGCCCAAAGCGGTAAGACCGCCAACAGGAATAGATATACCCATAGCACCCGCATGGCACTAAGAGAATACGGCGTTACAAACGTCTTGGACGTTTTGGGGCTCCGAAGTCCAGTCATCACCCGACTGTATTACGTGGCGATGGTATGACTCAGAAATAACCTCACTGTTCTCAAGTATCTTAGTCGTCGTTCGCACTTGCACAGACGTTACGCTGACACCGTTTTCATCTTCCCCCGTGACTACTTCGATTTTGTCTGCTGTTACGGTTTTAGTTAAGGACATTGGTAGCCTCTATTAATTAAAGTATGTGATTGTTGCAAAGATGTCAGCGGTGCCCGCCGTAGTTATCTTGCCTACGTTAGTGACAACACTGCTTGTGTTGTCTCTGATTTCCCTCACAAGTAAATAGCTTTTAGATGACGAGGTGTGTACGCACATACTGCGACAGTTTGTATCTAGGTTTATCTGGTTACAAAACAAAGCGCCTTGTTGCTGGCCTAAGTCACCCGCACCCGCAGTAAACGGTAACCCCTGAATATAAATAGCATTGCCCGTCGTCATGCCAGTTCTGTCTATGTCTACCAACTTAACTGATACAGTAATCATGTTGCCGACTTTTCTATAGCGGCCTAGCTGTGTGGTGCATGTCGCTGTATTGCCGCCTGTAGCCGCATCAGAAACCACAGGTGTCCATGTGCCCTCTTCGTAGTCATCGAGCAGGTTTGCGCTACCTGACCCGCCAAGGTAAACACCGCCCGACAGGTACATATTTTTGAAGCGGTTATTGTAGAGTCCAAAATCAATAGCGGCATCACGATACGCGCCCGCTGTACCTCTTGGAATAATTGCGTCACTGCCGTCTACAAATCGCAGGGTAGTGTCGCCTGTGCCGATGTAAAGGTCGTCGTTATTTATGCCGAGACTGCCTTTTGTTGAGCCGTCTTGACGAATTACAAAAGCGTCCCCATCAGAAGTAAGACGGTTAACATATAAAGGCACTCCACCGTCTCTTACTATTACAGATAAACCATTAGTGCCTGTACCAAAACCCGTAGCCGTCGTTGTTGATGCTAGTCCAGTAGGATCAACTGTAGTACCAACCAGAAGGTCACCACTAGTGTTGATACGAGCATCTTCAGAAGTGCCAGCAGAAAAATAAGATTACTAGCGTCTGTTGAAATAGTTCCGCTAGTAATCCCGCTTTCTCTAAATCTTAAAC
>FUIF01010356.1_pt1 | contig 28178 bp, 39 predicted proteins | sample 1003461 | NCBI WGS metagenome assembly FUIF01 (sample SAMEA80401918, study PRJEB19352) | marine metagenome
GTTGATCCTGGGTATCTTGATGTTAACATTCTCTGTATTTCTAGCCGCTGTAGTTCGCAGGTAATACATAGATTTGAGTTTGTTAGCTCCTGTCCAATGAACGCTATTAACATACTCCAGATACTCATCGTGGATCTCCTGTGGTGCTGTAGCTGGTGGTGGCTCAAAGAACAGGTTTACTGATTGTGCTTGGCAGACGTACTTCTGTCTTTGGTAGGCGTGTTCAATGACCCAAATTTGGTTAAGTTCAGGCGCTGTCTTGAAAACTTCTTTCTCTTCTTCCGATAGTTCCGGTAGGTCTTTAACAGAGCCTTCAGCAGCAGCAATATCTTTCCACGTTTTCTCTGTGTTGGTACCTTTCTCTTCAAGTAGTTTCTCCAAGTATTTGTTCTTGACTTTGTACGAGCCTGTTAAAGTTTTGTGCGTAAATACGTTAGCCCTTGTAGGCTCAATACTAGGACTTGTTCCACCGCATATAATACTACTACTAGCATTAGGGGCAATAGCAAGCAGATGGGAATTACGACGGTTGCTACCAGCCATATCTGGAGCCACCCCACGAGCATCACCCAGTACTTCACTAGCGGTAGTAGCTCTTTCTTTAATATGCTTGAAGGCTCTGTTGTTAAAGCTGGAGGCGTACATTCCTTCAAAAGGTATCCCAATTACGTTGTAGGTAGCTATGAAAGCCCATCGCTCCAAGTCCCACCGCACGCTCTCTATATGCTGAATAAGCGGCTTTTGCAAAGCCTGTTTTATCTTCTCTAACATAATCTCTAAACTCCTCTATGCTATCTGCTGACACGTTCATGCCTGTATCTATCATAGCATTGTCAATGAAGTGTTCAATGATGTTATCCAGCATGTTAATCATGTCAAAGATAAACAGTTCATCGTCCTTCCATTCATCAAAGTATTCTAGGTTAACACTAGACAAGCAGCACACTGCTGTACGATCCTCACTGGTTGGTAGTGTGATCTCAGAACATAAGTTACTCTGGCGTACCTCTAGTCCCATGTCCTTCTGTGGCTGCGGTAGAGCCTCGTTACAGCGGTCTAGGTTAACAATGTATGGTTCACCTGTCTCTGCTCTGGTGTGTACTAGCTGCCACCACAAGTCCCTAGCGGACACAGTCTTGACTGCCTGCTTAGACTTAGGATCTATGAGTCTCCAGCTATCATCAGACATGACGGAGGCCAGGAACTCATCTGTGATTGTAATTCCATTGTGAAGGTTAAGGCACTTACGATTAAGATCGCCCCCAGTAGTCTTTCGCATAGCGATAAACTCTTCCACTTCTGGATGGCTAATGTCCATATACGCTGCATAAGATCCTCTCCGTGTTACTCCTTGGTTGAAGGCAAGCATCTGACTATCAACTACGTGCATGAAAGGTATGCTACCAGTAGACTGACTACCGTTAGCAGTTGAAACGCCATTACTTCTAACAGCACCCCAATATCCACCCAAGCCTCCACCTCCACTTGCCAACCATATGTTCTCATCATAGTGATCAGATAGCCCACGCCTTGAATCAGGAACATAATTGAGAAAGCAGCTAATAGGTAAACCACGAGTGGTTCCCCCGTTACTAAGTATAGGAGTGCTAAAACCGAACCAGCCCTTGCTTGCGTAGTTATAAAGGCGCTGTGCAAGATTGTAGTCAGTATGTCCTTGATACGTTGCACCATAGACCGACGCTCTGGCAAATGCTTCTTGGGCATGTGTCTCATCTCCCCAGAAATATCTATCCTTCAGTGTCTCTAATGAGAACACATTAAGGTTTTCTTCTCTGTCATAATCAATCTGGATACCTAAGTAATCCTGTACGCCTACCTTACTTGTCACTAGGGTGCTCCAACATGTAACTAATCAATCGTTCTTCGTACCACCTAGCTTTACGTAGGTCTTCAATAGGACTCTTCTTATAGCGAAAGCGCCACATGTACTTCAAGGCATTGCCACGCAGGTATCCAATGTACTCGTCATGATTGAGCATACCCTTGATGGCATCAATACACTCTAGGCTACCAGTGTTGTAATGCTCTGGTCTGTGTACACTGTCGTACTTGTAGTCTCCGTACACTGGGTGGTCGTTAGGCTCGTTGTCATCGTCATAAATACGGTTCCAAGCCTCCGCTATACTCGCTTTACTGTTGCGTAGTTTATTCCACTCTTCTGGTGTTGCGTTATCAATACTCATCTTGTTCTACCTCTACTTCCTCTTCATCTACTTCGGCTTCAAACACCTGTAGACGGTTAATAAATTTATCTTCAAACCTATCCAGCAGCTCTTCAGAACTAATGTCCAGGGCTTCCAGTAAGTCTTCAGCGTCATAGCGTTTAAGGATACGCTCTATTACTTCATCCATTGTTAGTGACATGATCTACATACTCATCAACTGTGTAAAACTCAAAGCCTTCCTTGTGGCACCACTGTCCCATCGTAATCTTAGAACCTTTCCTGACCTTCTTGTTGGGGTCTGACAGGACAAAGATTAACTTGATTGGTTTAATACTATCACGTATTGATGTGTACTTCTGGGTGTCTCCTGCCCTAAAGAATCCTTTAGTCTCAATGTAGTCACCCGTCTTCTTATCCACAAAGTCTGGCTTGTATTTCCTGTGCATCACGTATGGTACATCATATGGCTCGTACAAGTAGCGTCTTTTAGGCACTGTCTGGGCAAAGCGTTTCTCTAAGCCTGACCTGTAGATGCTCTGCTTACGTGATCTCTTGGACTTTAGGCTCATTTACCACCTCCGTTAAGTATCGTGGCCCTGTAGAGTACAGGAATGTACGAAGGTCTGGATAACAAGCATGTTTGAAGTGACAGTAAGAGCAACCCATAGCCAGCTTCTTGTTACCGGACTTGCCGTCAGGCACTGTGTCATGGCACAAGGGTGGTGGTTCCTTCTGTTCTACCATCTCCTTCACATGGATGATACGCTCCTCTATGTCCTTCTTTAGAACCTCATAGACAGGAGCCTGCTTGTCCTCTAGGTCATACTTCAGGTAAGTCAAGTGACCGTTAGCTTTGTCCATAGCCAGCCAGCCTACCTGTGTCTCACCTTCAGATCTAGCGTATCCCTTAATCTGATCTATGTACCCAAACGGATCATCAAAGGCAAGTGAAGCGTCCCTGAACTTCTTGAAGCCGTAGGTACTGGCAGACTTAACGTCAGTCACTATGCCATCAATCTTGCAGTCCATACTACCTGAGATACCCTGTACAGTAGCTTGTGCTTGCTCATGTGTCACTGTGTGCCCTGCTAGACGTACAAACAGTAGCAGCATCTCCTCAATGAGATGTCCGTACATGAACTTCACAAGGGTATGTGGCTGCATCTTTTCCTTCGGCCCTACATTATTGTAGTGATTCCACAGGAACCTGTCGGTCTTACCGATGTTAGACATACGCAGCTTACGTGCATCAAAGCTACCACGTTGGGTAAACTCCTTACGCATAAGATCCTTACATGCCTCACCAAAGTCATCAATGATCTGCTCAGCGTCCACTGACCTGTCAGGAGACTTGAACTTCACAAGATTGTATATGTCATCTATCAGGGTGTTAGTTGTTTTCATCAAAGTATCCATCTAGTATACGTTCAGCCACTGGTGCAGCAATTACAAACCACTCATTCTTATTGCCATGAGTTTCCTTAGTAGCTCATGTATCTCACTCTCTGCTCTACGTCTATCCTTAGTGTCATAAGCCTTTATCAAGATGTAGTCCCTGTATGGGCTACCTGTCTGGAATTGCTTTAGTCTGTCTTCTGCGTCTATTGCCATGCCTATCTTAACCCAGCTAGGGTAGGCTGGACTGTACAGGATGTACACTTGACCTTCCTTTGCAGTCTTGTAGTTACTCAGTGACTCAAATGCTGCATCACCGAAGGACTTGTAGCGTCCAGGTTTATGTAAAGGATGTGTCTTGGGTATAACTTTACCGTTGACATACATTCTTTCTTTACGTTTTCTCTGCTGTTTTTATTCTGACAAGGCTTACAATAAGTCTCATAGCCAACTAATTTATGTTGGTAAAACTTATCTAAAGACTTAGTCACTTCACACTTAGGACAGTGTTTTTCTTCAGTGTGTGTCTGCCCAGCTACTTCCAACTTGGTACTCTCCTGTGAGTTTACAGTTGAGTCCCAGTTCAGTTCCTGCTGCTTCCAAGCAGGAGACTGCAAGTCTTCCGTACTTGTCTGCGTGGTCTGCTCTAACTTCCGCTTGTACTTCGTCATGGATGTTCCCCACAAAGTAATAGTCTAGTTTCCACATTGTAGCATATTCTTCCAGCAAACACATTGCTTTCTTCATAACAATTGCACCAGCACTTTGCAGTAAAGTATTGAGTGCAGAGTGTGCTGACCTAATATGTAACAGCCTGCCGTCTAAGCCTTCAATAGTTCCTTGCTCTGACTCTCTGACAATTCTGTCTTTAAGATCTGCATATGCTGTGAGATTAGACATAAATCGTTCTCTAAGTGTTTTACCAGCAGCTCTGCCTGCTGAAGCCACTGTTCCAAGTTTCTCATCTCCTGCCCCGTAGAGAAGTGCGTAGATGAAAGTCTTTGCCTGATCTCTTGATTCAAGTCCTGCAAGGTGCTGGTTAGCAGTGTGGATGTCTCCGTTAATGACTTCATTTGTGTACTCCTTATCGTCCATGTAGTGGGCCAACATGCGTAGCTCTAGGCCACTAGCGTCAAACCCTACAAGTTTATAGCCTTCTCTGGCAACCCAGCACTGTCGGCATTCCTTGCCATACGGTGAGTAGCTTGCCGGTACTTGGGCCAAGTTTGGTTTAGAGTGTGTCATACGACCAGTAACAGCACCGTTAGTGTTAACATAACCATGCACTCTGTCTGTGTCTGGGTTAGCTTCATCTACCCATGACTGCACTTGAGCAACACGCTTTTGTAACATCAGGTACTCAGCGATCAACGCTGCCTGTGGTATGTCCTTGACTGTAGACAACACTGCTTCATCTACTATTGGCTGACCTGTTGGTGTTAGCTTTTTAGGCTTCCATCCAAAGTCCTTCAGGTACTCACCTATCTGCTGACGGGAGCCAAGGTTGAATGGCTTGAGTACCTGTCGCATGAATGGTTCTCTGTTGCCTGACTGCTGCACCTTCTGGTACTCATCGTCAGTGAGTCCTACTTTAGACAGGCTACCGTCCTTCTTGGTCTTTGGCACTACCTGCTTAACGTCAACCCACTTAGGCTTGAATACCTTGTGTACTTCATCCTCCACAACAAGCTTGCGCTCCTTCAGGGTAGCAAGCAAATCCATAGCATGTCTCATGTCCAAAAGCCAACCATTGCGTATCTGCTTCTGTACAATCCACTGCGTCTCGTGCTCAAGAGCAATAGACTCCTTGCTAAACTTGCGTAGCTCTAGCTGCATCTTGTTGTATGCCTTAGCTGTCACACGGACATCTTGGATACAATAAGCAACCATCTCATCGGACAGGCAAGTCCAATCACTGTGATCTCCTTTAGGGAATCCCAGGATTTCACCCCAGTTAGATAGTCTGTGACCACCTTCACGTTGTGGGTTAGCAAGACGGGAGAGCACTAATGTGTCCTCTACTCTGCTCTTGTCCACCGTGATGCCCCATAGCTTCTCTAACACCGGCATGTCAAAGCCTATCAGGTTGTGCCCCACTACGGGGAAGTCACCTGAGAGAGCCTTTGCGAGGCTTTCACGGTCATAGTGTTCCTGTACCACATCGTCCTGCATAGTTACTGCTAACCATACGGTGTCAGGATCAAGACCGTTAGTCTCTATGTCCAAGAACATTGGTTTATAAGGCACTGTCTACATCCTTAGGCTTACTTGTCTCTGACATTCTACCAGTAAAGTTATCGTACTTCAGGTAGCAACATGCACCAGTTAGCCCAGAGTAACGGTTCTTGAGCACACGCACTGTTGTCGTGTTACGTCGTTCAGGGTTATCGTCCTGTTGATCACGCTCCAAACCTATCACCATATCAGACAATTGTGCTATAGCCTGCGAACCACGCAGTTCACTTAGGCTAATCTGACCACCGTCCTCGTGTGCCTTACCTTGGGTACGCTTCAGGTGCGACACAAGGAACAAGCCTACGCCTAGCTCCTGCACCAGTGACCGTAGCTTGGTCATGATAGCATCAATAGCTTTGCGCTCATCACCGTTGTCCTGTGCTGACACAACGATGGACAGGTGATCTAGGATAATCCACTTGCAGTCCAGCGCCTTAGCCATGTACCTAACCCTAGCCAACAGGTTGTCCTCGCTGGTGCTGCCCCAATGATCAAACAGGTAGAACCTGCCGGTACCTAGGGTGTCCTCCCAGTAAGGAAACGCTATCTCAGGATCAAGCTCCTCCTCAAGGTGCAAGGGACAGTCTGCCTCTACTGACATGATGCCCAGTGCAGTCCTAGCAACATCTTCCTCCAATGCTAGGATTCCAATGTTGTCCTCCGTTGCCCTGAGCAAGTAATGCTCTAACTCCCTGACCATCTGAGATTTACCCATGCCTGACCCTGACGTTATCGTCACTAGCTCGTATGGTCTAAATCCCTTCGTGTAGGTGTTGAGTCCCTGCCAAGGATACGGTATTGACTTAACCTTGATCTTGTTGGTTAGGGCATCCCATGTGTCACTGCCTTGGATGATACCGTCAGGCTGATAGACCTTGGAATTCCACCACGCCGCAGTGAAGTCTCTCACCTTGTTAGCTACCAGCATCTCACTAGCGTCCTTCAAGGGCAGCTTTACTATCTTTAGCTTGCTTGGTGAGAACAAGTCCTTGATATCATCTATGGCCTGCTGGCCTGCCTTGTCACCGTCAAAGCAAACAACCACGTTGTCGTAACCTTCAAGGAAATCCAGGTTCTCCTTGATCTCCTTAGCTGCTGACGATGCTCCGTTACGTAATGAGACTACATCCCACTTGCGCTCAAACATCTCAGACACGCTAAGGGCATCTAACTCACCTTCTGTGATTGTTATGTACTTACCACCACCACGGCACGTTTGCTGTCCGAACAGACCTACATTAGTGGTCATGTCACCTGTAGCATGGAAGTCCTTGGTCTTCACATGACGTATCTTGGTGGCTTTCAGCTCGTCGCTGTCAGTGCTGTAGTACGGGTATATGTGCTTTGCAATCTCACCGGAGGCATTGTACTCCACCATGACATTGTACTTCCTACAAGTCTCTTGGCTGAGTCTCCTGTCCGGTATTGCTGCTATGACTCCCGATGCTGTCATATCTTCTAATGGCCTCCTTGGTTGGGGCTGTAGTTGAACTACGTTGCCATTCACATTTTCGTGGTGATTGCACCCTGCTGCGTAACAATGAGCCGACCCGTTGCTATAACGGGCCAGCGCATCACTTGAGCCACACTTAGGGCATGGCTCATGTTTTACAAAGGTGCTCTTTCCTCCACTATAGGTCGGCATCTATGCCGTTACTGTCTTCGGCTACTTCCACTACCCGTACTGCGTTTAGGTACGTCGGTGTGCCGTGTACAGGGTGTGGTGTTGCTGTCTTATAGCTAAGACGCACCACAGAGCCTCGTGGGATGTTACCAACGAAAGGTTGATCGTTAGCATCAATGATTTTCACATTGAACTTGCTGGTGAACTTTCGCTGCTTGTTGCCTTCGTACTCTCGTAACTTAACACCCTGCTCAGCTAACAAATCAGCGTTATCATCGTCCAAGGTGATAGTCAAGGTGTACTTGCCTGTGTCCTGTCCGTTATAAACTTCTGTGCTGTCCAAGTGAGCAAATGCTGCTTTACCACTAACTACTGCCATATCAATTACCTCTAAGGTTTACTTTAGTTTACTAAAGAGAGCTAAAGAATAATCATTATGATAATCACAATGTGTTCTTTGCTCTCTTGAGTCTATTATACATGAATCTGACTCATGCGGGCCTAGATTATCATGAAAATAATTCATGTTGGGATGTTAACCGCTTCACCTCCTCAAGTCTTTTGACTAAATCTTGCACCTCATTATCGTCTACCTTCTGATTTGGAAACCTTGCTTTGAGTGACTCCACGTTGCAAGGATTGCATAAGTCTATCTTATCCTTATCCTCAAGTAGTACATTGCAGGCTTTACAGCGCATCAGTGTACCTCCTGTGACTCTGAGCCTATCAATTGCGCGTATAAGGCCTCTAAATCATCCGTAGAGCGGTTTTCTAGGTCTTCTGATAGGTAGGCACTGCACATGGCTAACATCTCGCTAACGGCCATTACGTTAAGCCTGTACTCACTCAAGGTGTTAACTATCATGTCTCTGCGATCCTGTTCTGGGTCAGGCTCTCGGTCATCCGTCACATCTTCGTCCCAATATGTTGTGCTCATTTGACCACCTCAGTCAGTCCATGCCAATCGTTTATAGCAAAAGTAATTTCTTTGTCGTGTGGTATATACCATGACCTCAAGCCAAGGTGCACACCAGTATACGAGCGTCCTCTTGTCAGGCCGTATCTTCGCTTGTGTTTTCTCAGTCTATAAATCATGTCCCTTGTCTCCTAGTTTTTGTTGATCTTGAATACATACACATCCTTTTTGCTAGGGTGCATGTACAGGCTGTAACGCCCTTTACAGTATGCAAAAGCGGCGGATTGTACGTTAGCTCTTTTGGCTTTCTCCACTAAAAACCACTCGCCTTGGCGCATCCCTAGCATTAACGGTTTCCAGGTTCCTTGATTACGTCGGTACAATTGCTTCGGTGCTACTGTGTTTGTTACTTTGTAAAATTTCATTGGTTAGTTTCCTTCTGGTTTTGGTTTTGGTTTAGTTTAACTCTTCTTGCCACTGGTTGCACTTGGCGCAATAGTGACCGTCTGGGTATTGTTCCACGGTTCCACGTCCTGACAGGCTTTCATATTCCGCCGGTACGTATTCCCATGAGTGATTGCACTCTTCTACCGGCTCAGGCCTGCGTATTGAGTCTGCAAGGGCTTTGATCTCCTCTGCTAGTTCTAGTATTGATTTGTCGCTGTGGTTTCTTCTCATGATGTCACTCCAAGTAATAGCGCCCATGTTAGGTAAACGCCAAGAATAATTGTAACGGCTCCGGTTGTTTTGTTCAACACTGAAAACACCAGTGCCTCGTGCTGCTGTTGTTCGCGCTCTTCTCTACGCGATAGTGTGTGATCTGTCTTCATCGTTTCTCGTCCTGTTTTGTGAATCCATACTCCGCAAGCCTACTCCATAGCAGCGCCTCGGTCAATTCTTTGTCCGACCTGTTGGATCGGTTGTTAAGTGATATGGTGTCAGCCCAAGCGATCTGTAGGCGCACTGGCGGCTCCGTGTCTATGCGGACATTAAAGAATGCTTGCGCTGTGTGGCAGACCTCTATACGCGCCAATGTCCCTTGCTTGTTGGTAATTGTTCTCATGCTGTTCGCCTTCCTTTGTTGTTAAATGTTAACCGCTGGCACTAATGCCGTATTGAAGTTTGCCGCTCGTGTACCGTGTACCGTAATGGCTACAGACTGTTTTTTACCATCACACAAGCCACATTGCAAGCACGACAGACCTTGGCTGTCTGATAGGCATTCAATCTCACCGGACATGAGAGAATCACCAGCCATTGCTACCCTGAAAGTCTTAAAACCTTGTTTCTGGTACTTGGTGGCTTGTCGTGGACTATCGGCGCTAACCATGCACAAGGACGCAATGCGAGCATCAAAAGCCTTGTGTCTGGCTTGGTGAGTGTATCCAGTGTGTCCAATACACAAGTCAGTAATTGTCTGCCATACAGTGAACGGAGTTGCCGCTGGGTCACCATATGCGCCGAGTCTAACCTTGCGACCGGCAAACAATGAGGCGTGATCTGCTAGGTTAAACGTGGGATACTTGCCAGCCCTGTATGTCCGATAGACTGCCGCTGGTGCTTGGTGAACTGTAACGTAACAAGCGCCTTTTTTGCTTTGCCGGTGCACACAATTACCGCAAACACTAGAGTCTGCACCTTGTTTGAGTGCTTCTAGTGGGTGCATGTCGCTACGGATAATCCACGTTTGCACCATGTCACCGGTCTTTGCATTAGATGATTTGAATGTAGCAACAACAACAATTGGTGCTCCATCCAATACGCTTGGCCCTTCGTACAGGACAACACCGTTAAGCTTGGGTGCTGGTTTAACTTTGATTCTTGCTCCAAGTAGCTTTGACATGATTTATTTCCCTAGTCTTCTGTTAATTTCCATATGGCAATAGTGCACTTCGTCAGCATATTGACCCCACTTTGGGCTACTGGGCATTGCTGCCATAGCGTTTCTGCAGTCCTCTATAATATAGCGCAAGGACTCGTTAGACAAGGTTTTGACCTTTGCCATGTATTGAGTGTGCCATTGTCCACTGTTGTCTGTATATGCTGCCATGTTTGCTCTCGTTTTGTTTAACGTGAAACCATGATGCCGGAGCACTAACACAAAGACAAGATATTTCTTAGATCATATTGTTATAAGACTCCAGGTTCTTATGTCTACTTGAGAGAACCTTAGAGCCTACTATATAGGCCCACACTCTCCAGCATTCTCAAGCGCCCCTAAGTCTAACTGTTAGGCTAAGTCCTCTCAGGTAGACTTAGGTTAACTGTTGTACTCTGTTGCGCCCCTAAGTCTAACTGTTACGCTATAGTGCCCCTAAGTCTAACTGTTGGGCTACGGGTGGGCTAACAGATTGGGTACGGGGGAGGCCTGTGGCTGCGTATGATTATTGTAGTAGGCACTCCAGTACTCAAAAGTAGAATTTAGAAAACAACAGTAAATTAATAAAAAAGTAAGCATTTACTAACTTATGTAACCTCTTGTTAACACAAGTAAAGTCAAAACTTTGACTCAGTCAAGAAAATAACAGTAAAAAGTACTTGACAAACGTTAAAAAGTATGCTATAATAAAGAGGTATCTTAAAGAATGTTAAGGTAAATACATTATGGATAATCAAGATGATCCTCCTAAGCGTAAAAGGGGTAGACCTAGGAAGGGTGAGATAGTTGAGAAGACTACTGGCTCTAGAGGTAAGGTAGGTAGACCTAAAGGTGATGCTTCAATTATCAATGAGTACAAGGCTAGGATGTTAGCTAGCCCTAAGTCCCGTAGAGTGTTAGACAGTATATTTGATGCAGCACTTAATGATGACCATAAGAATCAAGCAGCAGCTTGGAAACTAGTCATGGACAGGATGTTACCCCTTAGTTACTTTGAGAAGGATAGTGCTGGTGGTAGACAGTCTGTACAAATTACTATCTCAGGTGTCCCTAGTACCATCTCATCACAGAATAATGACAACTCCAATGACCCTATTGAAGGAGAATACACCAACAATGACGTTTAAGTATTTCAGTAGGGATGAGTTTGCTTGTCAAGCGACAGGTGAGAATGAAATAGAGGATGAGTTAATATATGCCTTGGATGAACTTAGAGAGCACTGTGGTTTTCCTTTTGTTATCACAAGTGGATATAGATCACCTGACCATCCTATTGAGCTAGGTAAACAACGACCAGGTACACATGCACAAGGCATAGCAGCGGATATAGCTGTGTCTTCAGGTTTACAAAGATACACTATAGTAAAGAATGCTATTAAGTTAGGCTTTACTGGTATTGGTGTTGCTGGAGGTTTTGTGCATGTAGACATTAGAGCTACTGATACACCTGTAATGTGGACGTATAACTAGCCACTGCGTGGCGCGAATAGCGGAGCTATTAGTTAGTGCTTACTAACAAAGAGTACAAAAAGACCTTAGCACAACAAGAAGATCTAAACTGGGACGGAGATCCTGAGTTAGATGTTGAGTATGAGTGTGAGGAAGAGAAAGACTTGGATGAGCTAGTGGTCAAGTATTTCTATGACTGATCTTAACATACAATTACTGGATTGGCAAAAGCAAGTCTGGTCAGACAACACTAGATTTAAGATTGTAGCTGCCGGTAGACGTACAGGTAAGTCCAGACTAGCTGCTTGGATGTTAATTGTTAATGCTCTTCAGGCAGACAGAGGCCATGTGTTCTATGTAGCTCCAACACAGGGACAGGCCAGGGACATCATGTGGCAAACACTATTGGAGCTGGCGCACCCTGTTGTATCTAACGCACACATAAACAACCTACAGATTAAGTTAGTCAACGGTGCAACCATCAGCCTCAAGGGTGCTGACAGACCAGAGACTATGCGTGGTGTGTCACTAAAGTTCCTAGTGATGGACGAGTACGCTGACATGAAGCCTGAAGTCTTTGAGCAGATCCTTAGACCTGCCTTGGCTGACCAGAAGGGTGCTGCATTGTTCATTGGTACACCTATGGGGCGTAATCACTTCTATGACCTGTACAAGTACGCAGAGCTAGAGGACGATGAGTCCTATACTGCATGGCACTTTACAAGTTATGACAATGAGTTGTTAGACCCAGATGAGATTGACCTAGCTAAGAAGTCTATGTCATCCTACGCATTCCGTCAAGAGTTCATGGCATCATTTGAAGCTAGAGGCTCAGAGATGTTCAAGGAGGAGTGGGTTAAGTTTGGTGAGACACCGGAAATAGGTGACTACTACATAAGCATTGACTTAGCTGGCTTTGAGGACGTAAGTAAGAAGAGAACTAAAAACTCTAAGCTGGATGAATCAGCTATTGCTGTTGTTAAAGTAAATGAGAATGGCTGGCACCTAGAGAACATTATATACGGTAGGTGGGACTTAGCGGAGACAGCTAGGAAGATCTTTGAGGCTGTTAGAGACTACAGACCTATCAGTGTAGGTATTGAGCGTGGTATCTCTAAGCAAGCTGTGATGTCACCCTTGATGGACTTGATGAAGCAGCGTGGTAGATTCTTTGTTGTAGAGGAACTAACACACGGCAACAGAAAGAAAACAGACAGAATCATGTGGGCGCTACAGGGTAGATTTGAGAATGGTCAGATTACTCTAGGAAAAGGTGAGTGGAATAGTAGATTTATGGATCAGTTATTCCAGTTCCCTGACCCGTTAACACATGATGACCTTGTGGATGCCTTTGCGTACACAGACCAACTGGCTAAGGTAGCCTACAATTATGACTTTGAGATTGATGATCTTGAGGTCTTAGACGCAGTAACAGGATATTAATATGGCAACAAGAGCAGGAACTAGAGCCAAAGCACAAAAACCTAAGTCAAGAGTCAATGAAGCTGGTAACTACACTAAACCCACTATGCGTAAAAACCTATTCAATAAAATCAAAGCAGGTACAAAAGGTGGCAAGGCTGGACAATGGTCAGCGCGAAAGGCACAGATGTTGGCAAAAGAGTACAAAGCCAAGGGTGGAGGATACAGATAATGGCTAGAGCAGGCACTAGAGCTAGGTCACAGGGAGCTAAACGTAGAAGTAAAACTAGCTCATCAAGTCTAAAAAAACCACAACAGTCTCTAAAAAACTGGACTAAGCAGAAGTGGCGTACAAAGTCAGGCAAACCAAGCACTCAAGGCTCTAAAGCTACTGGAGAACGCTACTTACCGGAGAAAGCAATTAAGTCTTTGTCTCCACAAGAGTACGCAGCCACCACTAGAAAGAAAAGAAAAGACACTAAGGCTGGCAGACAGCACTCAGCACAGCCTAGAAGAATAGCAAATAAAACTCGTAGAACAAGGACGGCTTAAAAATTATGGATTATAACGATAATGACGTTCTGTCTAGCGACGAACACCTAGAAAACTGGGTAATGGCTAAGTGTGACTCGTGGCGAGACCACTATGAGTCCAATTATGCAGAAAGATTTGAAGAATTCTACCGTTTATGGCGTGGAATCTGGGCAGCAGAAGATATGGAGCGCAAAAGTGAACGTTCACGTATCATTTCACCTGCATTACAGCAGGCTGTAGAGTCCAGTGTAGCTGAGATTGAGGAAGCAACTTTCGGTCGTGGTAAGTATTTTGATATTACCGACGATCTTGGGGATGCAGAAGCACAAGATGTTGTATATTTACGCACTAAACTGCATGAGGACTTTGAGAAGACTCAAATACGCAAGCAAGTAGGTGAATGTCTCATTAACAGTGCTGTATTTGGTACTGGTGTAGCTGAAGTAGTGCTAGAGGAAGTCAAAGAGATGGCTCCTGCTACACAGCCTATCATGGATGGACAGCTACAAGCAGTAGGAGTTAACGTCACAGACCGTACAGTAGTTAAACTACGCCCTGTACTGCCTCAGAACTTCCTGATTGACCCAGTAGCAACCTCCATACAGGACGCTATAGGCGTTGCTGTAGATGAGTTTGTGCCACGGCATAAGGTACAACAGCTACAGGAAGAAGGTGTTTACAGAAGCGTGTACGTAGGTCAGGCGGCTAGTGACTACGACCTAGAGCCAGATCAAGACCTAACAAGTTACGACGAGGACAAAGTACGCCTAACGAAATACTATGGACTTGTGCCTCGTTACTTGCTGGAGATTGGTGAGAAAGAAGCACTGCTTGATGACGATGAAGACATTGCTGATATTGAACTAGAGGAACCAGAGAACAATGAAGATGCCAGCTATTACGTTGAAGCTATTGTGGTTGTGGCTAATGGAGGCATCCTACTAAAAGCAGAAGCTAACCCATACATGATGCAGGATCGTCCTGTAGTAGCCTTTCCTTGGGATGTAGTTCCCGGTAGGTTCTGGGGACGTGGTGTGTGTGAAAAGGGTTACAACAGCCAGAAGGCGCTTGATACAGAGCTTCGGGCACGTATTGATGCTCTAGCACTAACTGTGCATCCAATGATGGCTATGGACGCTACACGCCTTCCTAGAGGCTCTCGTCCAGAAGTACGCCCAGGTAAGATCTTGTTGACTAACGGCGACCCTAAGTCTGTTATTAACCCATTCAACTTTGGTCAGGTTAGTCAGATTACATTTGCACAGGCAGCAGAACTACAGAAGATGGTTCAGATGTCTACAGGTGCTATTGACTCTGCTGGTATTCCTGGCAGTATCAACGGTGACGCTACGGCTGCTGGTATCAGTATGTCGTTAGGTGCAATCATCAAGCGTCACAAGCGTACCTTGATTAACTTCCAACAGTCCTTCTTGATTCCTTTTGTTAAGATGGCTGCTTGTCGTTACATGCAGTTTGACCCAGAAAACTATCCTGTCAAGGACTACAAGTTTAACACTACGTCTACTCTAGGTATTATTGCTCGTGAATACGAAGTAACACAGCTTGTACAACTACTGCAAACAATGTCTCAAGAGTCTCCACTATACAATACGTTGATTCAGTCAATCATTGACAACATGAACCTGTCTAATCGTGAAGAACTTATGACTAAGCTGGCTCAGGCAGAGCAAGCATCACAACCTACTGAAGAGCAACAACAGATGCAACAAGCGGCTGCACAGGCACAGATGGCCTTCCAGCAGTCACAGACAGCAGCACTCAACGGTCAGGCACAGGAGTCTAGTGCTAGAGCGCAAAAGATTGCTGTAGAGACACAGCTTGCACCACAGGAGCTACAGATTGACCAGATTAAGGCAGTCACAGCTAACCTGAAGGCAGGCGACCAAGAGGACAAGGAGTTTGAGCGTCGTATGAAGATTGCTCAGACATTCTTAAAAGAGAAAGAGATTGACCTAAAGAATCAACCTCAACAACAAGCACCGCAACCAGTGCAACCCATGCAACCCATGCAACCCCTTCAATTACAACAAGGATAACTTGATGGTCGTAACACGTACAGAACTAACTCAGATAGTAGATCAAGTCAACAAGAAGTTTGATGAACTAGAAGCTAAGATTAAAGAGTTAGAGGCAAAGAATGTTAAGAAACTACCGAACAAGAAGGCGGCGTAATGCCTAGTCCACGTAGAGGTAAAGCAAGAGTAAAAGTGACTTCCAGCGGCAGGAGAGTCTCTTACGGTCAGGCAGGTCGCGCATCAGACGGTGGCCCTAGAGTAAAGCCAGGAACCAGTAAGGGCGACAGCTACTGTGCGAGGTCACTAGGTATCAAGAAGCGTCTTTCTAAAAAGAAGCAGAATGACCCTAACACACCCAATAACTTATCACGTAAGCGTTGGAAGTGTAAGGGTGCTAAGTCCATGAGAGCTAATCAAACACTAGCTCGTAAAACAAGAACTAGGAGAAAGTAACATGCCAATGGTAGGCGGAAAGAAATACAGCTACACCCCTAAAGGTAAAGCAGCAGCAGCTAAAGCTCGCAAGCGTCAGAACATGAAGCCTCGTGCAACAGGTGGACGTAGGGGCCGCTGACAGTGATAGCAGAGATAAGTGCAATTGTTGCTGGTGTCAATGCTGCTACGTCTGCTATCAAGCGTGTAGCTGAGACTACCAATGACATCTCAAGTATCTCTGCTTTCTTATCTACTCTTGGAGGCGCAGAGGTAGAGTTAGCTAGAGCGCAGAATGAAGGCAAGCTATCTGAAGGAGATGCTGTTAAAGCTGCACTAGCTAAGAAACAAATACAAGAGACTATGAAGGAGATCAAGGATCTCTTTACAGTCAGCGGTAACGGACAACTCTATCAAGAAGCTATGCTTGCTATGGCTGAAGCTAGGAAGGCTAAACAGCTAGAGTTAGCTAGAGCAATAGCAGCTAAGAAGAAATTTTGGAAGGACGTTAGAGAGATAGGTGCTGTCATAGGTGTATTGGTATTTTTAGTACCTATGTGCCTAGCACTTTTAATTTCATATTTAACAAAATAACACTTGACAAACACGAAAAAGTATGATATAATATATAGGTACTTTACGTACATTCAGTATTCTTTAACAAAGGTAAAATACGATGACTCAAGAGTTAGAAACATATTTCAACAACTACTTTGCTATGTTTAGATCAGAAGGCTGGAAACAGTTAATCTCTGACCTACAAGGTAATGTTGGACAAATCAACTCAGTAGAAATGACTACGGATAATGATAACTTGAACTTTCGCAAAGGTCAGTTAGCTATCCTAGCAACCATACTAAATCTTGAAGCACAGATTGAAAACGCTCACGAACAAGCAGAATCAGAAGAGTCTGTAGATGAGGCTGTTTGATTTTAGATGTCCTTGCGGCAAACTGTTTGAAGATTTAGTTAAGTCTGATGTCACAACTTCTAGGTGCAGTTGTGGCTTGGACGCTAAACGTGTTATCTCCCCAGTGAGATCTAACCTTGAAGGCATTAGTGGAGACTTCCCTGATGCACATGATAGGTGGGTTAAACGCAGGGAGCAGCACATGGCACATGAACGAAGGCAAACCTCCTAGAGAACCTTCATACTAAACATCTCCACAATACTAAGGTACGGAGTTAATAATGGCTAAGATTATTGAACCTGAGCGTCAGGACAACCAAGAAGAGAACGAACAGCAACTAGCGATGTTTGAACAAGTAGAGGAACAACAGGAAACTCCTGAACCCCAGGAACCTGAGATCCCAGACAAGTACAAAGGTAAGTCTGCTGAAGAACTTGTACAGATGCACCAAGAAGCTGAGAAGCTATTGGGCCGACAGAGTTCTGAAGTAGGTGAGCTACGTAAGGTTGTTGATACGTATATCCAGACACAACTCACAGAAGATACTAAAGAAGCACCACAACAAGACGAAGAAGTAGATTGGTTTACAGACCCTGATAAGGCTGTAGATAGGGCGATTCAGAACCATCCTAAGATTAAGGAAGCTGAAGCACTCACACAGCAGTATCGTGCAAGTACCGCAATGGCAGAGCTACAACGTAAGCACCCTGACATGCAACAGATCTTGCAAGATGCTAACTTTGCTGAGTGGATTAAAGCATCCAATGTTAGGACTAGGCTGTTTGTAGCAGCAGACCAGCAGTACGATCATGAGTCCGCTGATGAGCTATTTAGCTTATGGAAAGAGCGACAGAACATTGTACAGCAGACTGCCGCTGTAGAGGAGCAATCCCGTAAGCAAGCAGTTAAAGCAGCTTCTACTGGCAATGCTAGTGGTAGTACTGAATCAGCACCTAAAAAGATCTATAGACGCGCAGACATTATTAACCTTATGAGAAACGACCCTGATCGCTATGCTGCTCTACAACCAGAGATTATGAAGGCATACGCAGAAAAACGGGTCAGATAGTATATCTTAGGAGATATTTATTATGACTGATTCCACATATCCCGCAACTGGCGGGTTCGTTGACAACACTAGCGCAGCTACTTTCATTCCAGAAATTTGGAGTGACGAGATTATTGCTGCATATCAAAAGAACCTCGTCTTGGCAAACCTTGTCAAGAAGATGTCTATGGCTGGTAAGAAAGGTGACACGATCCATGTTCCTAAGCCTGTCCGTGGTGACGCTCACGCTAAAGCTGAGAACACTGCTGTAACGGTTCAGAACGCTACGGAAGGTGAAGTGCAGATCTCTATTGACAAGCACTTTGAATACTCACGTCTGATTGAAGACATTACCGACGTACAGGCTCTTAGCTCACTACGTCAGTTCTACACGGAAGATGCTGGCTACGCTTTGGCGAAGCAAGTTGACACTGACCTGCACAGCTTGGCTACTGGCCTTGGTTCTGCTGGTACGTCTTCTACGACTTACGCAAACAATGGTGGTACGTTCTTCGTAGACGCTACTAATGGTCTTACGACCTATGCTGTTGACACGGTAACAACTGCTGATGTATTTACCGACGCTGGTTTCCGCGCTATTATTCAGAAGCTGGACGATGCTGATGTTCCTATGGAGAATCGTTGCTTCGTTATTCCTCCTTCAGTTCGCAACACCATTATGGGTATTGATCGTTACGTAAGCTCTGACTTCGTAAACAACGGTCAAGTCACCAACGGTCAGATTGGTCAACTGTACGGCATTGACGTATTTGTTAGCACTAACTGCCCTGTTGTTGAAACTGCTGCTGCTAACTCTGCTTCAACTGTAGACTCTCTGGGCGCTCTGTTGATCCAGAAGGATGCAATTGTAATGGCTGAACAACTGGGTGTTCGCTCTCAGACTCAGTACAAGCAAGAGTTCCTTGCTAACCTGTTTACCTCAGATACTCTGTATGGTGTTTCCGTACTGCGTCCTGAGTCAGGTTTGACTTTGGTTGTTCCTAAGTAATAACCATCTAACTGGGGGCTGCTACGGTGGCCCCTAGTTTTATTGAGGTAGCTAAGTATGAGCATAGTAGCTAGTTTGGTCGGCCCAGTAACAGGGTTACTTGATAAGTTTATTGAGGACAAAGACCAGAAGAATGCTTTGGCTCATGAGATTGCTACCATGTCTGAGCGTCATGCTCAAGAGTTAGCTAAAGGTCAGCTAGAAGTAAACAAAGTAGAGGCAGGACACTCTAGTTTATTTGTTTCTGGATGGCGACCCTTCATTGGCTGGACATGTGGATTAGGCATGTTTGGTAACTTTATCACAATCCCGTTTTCTAACTTTGTATTGGCTCTAGCAGGTATAGACATTGTTATACCTTTAGTACCACTAGAAACTATGATGCCTGTCCTCATGGGCATGTTAGGCTTAGGTGCAATGCGCTCATTTGAGAAGACAAGGAAATAAGTAGCTGATGTCTTTAAATCTTGATTTTAGTAATTTTAATGTTGACTTGTCTGGTCTAGGTGACTTTAGTTTAGACTTGCCTAACTTGTCTCCTCTTTTGCAGGACACTACTTCTGATCCTAGTCCATTAGACATACGTAAGGCAGAGATTGCTGCTGAAGTAGCTTCTAAAGCAGCACAACAGCCTGTACAAACTGTTAGAGAAACTGCTGATTTATCTGCCTACTATGACGCACTACGTCAAGGAACTACAGTATCTGATATAGATACAGTAGGACAAAACTACGATCAAGCACTTAATGAAACACTAGCTAACCAAGGTTTTGTAGACACAGACTATGCAGAAGGTGGTGGTGCAGTGGTCTCTAAACCAACCGTATCTGCTTTTACTACTCCTGACTATGCTCCTAGAGAGCTAGGTAAGTTCCAAGGTAATCTCTCTGCACACACGTCAAGTTCTTTAGATCAGATCAAAGAGTTCCAAGCTCGCCTTGAGCCTTTAATGGCTCCAGTGATGGCACGTTTGCAGACACAGGAAAAGCTAGACTACAAAGACGCTGTTGAGCAGGCGTATCTACGGAATCCTGAAATTCAAGCACTGTACAACGAGTACGATGTAAAACCTTTTAGAGCTACTGATGATGGCTCTATTTATCTTTATGACCCGTTTACTTTTGGTGAGATTAGAACACTAGAAGTAAAAGACAATGATCTAAAGAAAGCTATAAAAGCAGTTACTCAGATTGGCGTAAGTATTCTTACAGGTGGTGCGGGAGCCGCTATGGGACTTACAGGTGCCGCAGCCGCAGCAACAAGTGCCGCTGTATCAGGATTTACTACGGCTGCGTATGGTGGAGACCAAGACGCTATCCTTAACTCTGTGTTAATAGCTGGGGGTACTTCTTTACTTAAAGGTGCAGTTGATAAAGTTAAAGAAGGTGTAGAGAACGTAGCTGAAGAAACTTTACAGGCTGTTAGTCCAGAACTGAGTGTTGAGTTACCAGAGATAGTTTCTGCTGAAGCTGCTGAAGCTGCCATAGCTGAAGGGGCTGCTCAATATGTCCCTACCGCAGAAGATTTTGCTAGAGACTATGTTATTGATAAGGGCCAAGCTGCTTATGATTCATTGTCTAATACAGCTTTTAAGGACGCAATGCTTGAGTACAGCAAGCCATTACACGATCAGTTTTTTAGTGCTTTAGCTGATGACTCCGGTTTTCTAGTTACTCCTACTTCAACTGTTCAAGGACTATTTGATAAGCTAGCACCACGAGGCGAGCGCCCACCTTTGAATATAGATCCGTCGCAGCTTAGAACAGGAACAGTTACAGAGGCATATGACGCTGCTGGTAATTTAATAGTAGATCCTACGCCAAGAACATTAGATCCGGGTGTATCTAGGGCAGATACTCTTCCTCCTCAAGAAACTCCTGCTTTTGAGTTAGAAAGAAACGTGTTTGAGTTTGAAGAACCTCGTCAGACATACACCGCAAACATTGAAAATGTAAGTGACCCAAGACCTGTAGTTGACCAGAGTTACTTACAGGTTGAGCAGGCTCCTTCAGGAGGCGGTGGTGGAGCAGCAGGAGGCACTGGTTTAGCAGGAGGCGCTACAACAACTACTTCTGGTTCAGTAAGTGTAACACCGAATATTGATTACACTGCACCGGGATCAGTTACCTCAAGTTTATTTTCAGATTTTATTACTCCTGCTGCTGCGGTTGCTGGTGCTGACACTTCAACATCCCCAATAACTCCTGTAGCTACTACGGCTCCTACACAAGAATCTTACACTACAACTCAAGAGCCTACAAGTATCCTTGAAGATACTACTGATGATACTACTACTGCTCCTGATACAACAGGTGGTGGATCAACAGGAGGCGTTGAAGACCCTGTAAGCACTGGAGGTGCTGAAGGCGGTGGCGCTGAAGGTGGTGCTAGTGGCGGTACTGATGACGGTAGCGGTACTGGAGGTGACGGAGCTTCAGGTCAAGAAGGTGGCGATGATACTGCTGGAGATGGCACTGCTGCCGGTGGAGGTGCTGGCGATACTGGTGACGCTGAAGGTGCAGGAGAAGGTACAGGAGAAGGCGAAGGCACAGGAGAAGGCACTGGTACAGGAGAAGGCACTGGTGACGGTGATGGCTCAGGAGATGGGACAGGTAGCGGATCAGGCGCAGGAGGAGGATTAGGTATTGGTGGATCAGGGGGTATTGGGACATCTATGTTCTCAGACTATTTTTACGGTTTTCCAGCGTCCTCAGATTTTAGAGTTAACTTCAATGTATGAGCCTTATCAAGCTCCTGCAATACAAGGTTTATTTAGAGGAATTAGATGAGTACCACATATTTGAATATAGTCAACGAGGTACTACGTAGGCTACGGGAAGAAGAAGTAACTGATGTAACACAAAACACATATGCTAGGATGGTAGGTGATTTTGTAAATGACGCAAAACGATCTGTAGAAGATTCTCATGATTGGTCTACTTTACGTACAACTATTGTAGTTCCTACTGTAGCAGATACTACAGAATATAGCTTGACAAACGCCGGAGAACGTGTTAAAGTATATAGTGTCATTAACGACACATCTAATTCTTTATGCGCTATGAGTCACCTAACTGGTTTAACAACGCTTATTACATATCCGGTGAAGTAACAGGCAGTCCTGACTCTTATACTTTTAGTGGTGTAGACAGCAGTGATGACACTAAGGTACGTGTGTACCCTAAGCCTGATGGAGTTTATTCTTTACGTTTTGATTTGATTGCAAGAGAGGCTGAACTTTCGTCATCTTCTGATACTACAGTTCTACCTAAGAATGCAATCATTCATGCTGCTATTGCTTTATTGGCTAGAGAACGTGGTGAAACTGGTGGAACTACAGCACAGGATTACTTCTTGATTGCTGACAAACACTTGTCTGATGCTATTGCATTGGATGCTTACAAGAACCCTGAAGAATTTATTTTACACGGTTCCATAATGGCTCAAGAAAGACAAAACATATATATTTCTGCCCCCGGTTTTAAGGGACTCAATACAGCAGACTCTCCTGTTACTCAGGAGCCTTCTTTTGCGTCTGTAGCAGAGAATGCTGTTATTGATAAATATGGTCGTATTGCATCTAGGAAAGGCTTAAACACGCTTACAAGCAGCACTACGCCACTAGGATCTAGTATTGGCATTGAGACTATCTTTGAGTACGTAGATCAGAGTGGTGACAAAGTAGTCTTCTCTGCTGGTAACAATAAGATATTTACAGGGACTACATCGTTAACTGATATTACTCCTTCTGGTTACTCTATTACAGCTAACAACTGGAAGATTATAAACTTCAACAACCATGCTTTCTTTTGGCAAAGAGGGTTTGAGTATTTAATTTATACTGATGAAGGAGGCTCTGGTGTACTGGAGGCAGCTAGCGATCATAGCCATGCTACAGGTACAGCACCCCAAGCTAATGAAGCTCTAGCAGCTTTTGGTCGTGTATGGGCAGCAGATGCTCCGGGTAACAAACACACTCTGTACTGGTCTGACTTATTAGCTGGTCATGCGTGGACAGGAGGTTCTTCAGGTTCCCTAGATGTTACAACTGTATGGCCTACAGGACATGATGAGATTGTAGCCTTAGCAGAGTTTAACAATCTTTTAGTTATCTTTGGTAAGCGTAACATTCTTTTGTACTCTGGTGCTGACACTCCGTCCTCTATGGTTTTGCAGGATGTAATTACAAACATAGGGTGTACAGAAAGAGACAGTGTTCAGTCTATAGGTACAGATTTATTTTTCTTGTCCGACACAGGTGTACGTAGCTTAGGCAGAGTTATACAAGAGAAGTCAAACCCTATTGGCAATGTGTCTAAGAATGTAAAAGACACTATGATGATTTCAGTTAACTCTGAAGCACTGAACATTAAAAGCGTATACAGCCCAGAAGAATCTTTGTATCTACTGTTTTTACCTACAAGTTTTGAGGTTTATGCTTTTGATACTAGAGGTGCCTTAGAGGATGGTAGCCATAGAGCTACAACGTGGGAAGGGAATAAGATTCTTTGTGGCGCTAGGACTTCAGATGGGGTTTTTATACTTAGGCAATGCAGACGGTATAAATAAATACGACGGTTACACAGATAACGGCAATAGTTATTCGTTTAAGTATTTCACTAACCCTTTATCATTTGGCGATCCATCTAGGCTGAAGATGCTTAAAGAACTTTCCTTTACTGTTATAGGTGGCTCTGGTGCTATTGTAGTAGGAAACTGGGGTTACGACTATACAGAAGCGTACACTAAACAATCATTTACTGTTGCCACCAGTTTGATTGCAGAGTACGGAGTATCAGAATACAACGTAAGCACATCAGAGTATAGTGCTTCTATTGTTATTGACGTTGCTAAAGTAAAAGCAACAGGATCAGGAAAAGTAGCAACGATTGGAGTAGAGGCGACTATAGACGGTGGGGCGCTTTCGTTGCAGGAATTAAATACTGAAGCTATTATAGGTAGACTTGTATAATGAGTGATTACACAAAGACAACTAACTTTGCAGCAAAAGACAGTTTACCTTCCGGTAACTCTGGCAAGATTGTTAAAGGCTCTGAGATTGACACAGAGTTTACTAACATTCAAACTGCTGTAGCAACTAAATTAAACATTAACGACAGTGCACTTACAGGATCTACTTCTGTTCAAACATTAACTGTTTCAACATTGTTAGACATAACTAGCACTACAGATGCTAGCGACGCTACAGGAGACACCGGAGCTTTACGGACAGAAGGTGGCGCAAGTATAGCCAAGAAGTTGTTTGTTGGTACAGACTTAGATGTTGACGGCACAACTAATCTTGATGTCGTGGACATTGATGGCGCTGTAAACATGGCTAGCACTGCTCTTGTTACAGGTGTTCTAACCACAACTGCGGCTACGGTTCATACTAACGGCATTACAATGCCTGACAACGCTAAGGCTATCTTTGGCACTGGCAGTGATTTAGAAATTTACCATGATGGGTCTAATAGTATTATTAGCGATCAAGGCACTGGAAATTTAGTTTTAAGGGCTGGAGATTTTAGACTAAAAAACGCTGACAGTAGCGAAACAATGATACTTGCAGCCGCAAACGGCGCTGTTCAGCTTTACTATGACAATGCAGCTAAACTAACTACCTCCTCCACAGGTATAGACGTAACGGGAACTGCTGTAACCGACGGTTTAACCGTGGACGGCACTGCAGTCATTACAACCGATGGAAACACGACACAGCTTACTCTGAAATCTACAGACGCAGATGCAAGTGTCGGCCCACGTCTTGATTTGACTAGAGATTCCGCAAGCCCAGCGGCTGACGACACTATTGGCGTACTTCGGTTTGTGGCTAATGACTCAGCGGATAATTCCTTTAGCTACGCATTCATACAGGGTTTTATTGTAGATCCTACGGATGGGTCAGAAGACGGAAAGTTGGTTATTGAAACTAAGTTGGCGGGTGCAAATAGAGAGCGCATTTCTATGGACGCTACAGAGTTGGTAATCAACGAAAGCAGTCAAGACCTAGACTTTCGTATTGAGTCCGACAACAACTCTCACGCGCTATTCGTGCAAGGGTCTGATGGCAACGTGGGTATTGGTACTGGTTCGCCTACAAGAGCTTTATCAGTCTTTGGCGACACTGCTGGCGTTATTTCTATCACATCAAATTCTACTGACGGTATTTCGTCTTTATCCTTTGGTGATACAGCAGACGATAACGCAGGCAGAGTTAACTACCTGAACGCTTCAGATGCAATGTTATTTTATACAGCAGCCACAGAACGCATGCGCATAGACGCAGCAGGCAACTTTCTGGTGGGGAAGACTTCAGCTTCTGGAGGTATTGCTGGTTCTGTGCTAGCCGGTTCTGGTTTAACAAGATTTACTGCCTCTGGAATTGCTGTTGCAGAAATCAACAGACTGAGTAGCGACGGGTCAATTATAGATTTCAAAAAAGATGGCACAACCGTGGGGAGTATTGCCTCTGAAGGTGGTGACGCTCTGGTTATCCAATCAGGCACCACCTCCGGCTCAGGGCTGCACTTTCACCCCACGAGCGCACTCATCAGGCCAGCGCGAAACGGGGCGACTATTGACGCGGCTATAAATCTGGGGGCAAGCACAAGAAGGTTCAAGGATTTATTCCTTTCAGGCGCAATATCTAAAGGCTCTGGTTCATTCAAGATTGACCATCCACTACCTGCTAAAACTGAAACACATCACCTTGTCCACTCCTTCGTTGAGGCTCCTCAAGCTGACAACATTTACCGTGGCAAGGTAGAGCTTGTAGACGGTTCAGCAACTGTAAATATAGACACTGTGGCTGGCATGACGGAAGGCACTTATGTTCTTCTAAATACAAATACGCAATGCTTTACCTCCAATGAATCTGGCTGGACGGCAGTTAAAGGCTCTGTGTCTGGAAACACACTGACTATTACAGCCCAAGAGAACACATGCACTGACACAATCTCGTGGATGGTCGTTGGAGAACGTCATGACCAACATATGTTTGATACAGAATGGACTGACGAAAACGGCAAAGTAATTGTAGAACCCTTGAAGGAGAACAACTAATGCCATACGTTATAGACGCTTTTAACATTATCACTGCTCTAGTTGCTCTAGCGTCAGCTATTGCAGCAGCAACTGACACACCTAAAGATGATGCTCTAGTAGCTAAAGCATACAAGTTACTGGACATGATTGCACTAAACGTAGGTAAGGCTAAAGACTGATGAAGCAAGATCAGACGCAAACACTTGACTTGGCTTTAGAAGCACTAGAAAAGATAGCTCAACATGAGAAAGAATGTGGTGAACGCGTGGGGTGAAGCTACTGCTGAACTTCGGCAGCTTAAAGAATTAGCTTCTGCCCATGCGTTAAAGTGGGAGCGTCTGGCTTGGCTTGTTGTTACTGTTGTGGTAACAGGTGCAGCCTCCGTGATAACAACAGTATTGACATAGAGAGAATATAAATGAGTGATGAAACTTTAACTCCAGATCAGCTAAAAGAGCTTTATGGTGTGTCAGACCTCAATGAGTTAGCAGGACTTGGTAGGGGGAGTAGGAGGACTTGGAGGCCTTTTAGGTAACTTCTTTACAGGGGGCGCTGCTGATTCACTTCTTGGTGCAGGCTTAGGTTATAATCTTTTTGATAATTTAAGTTCTTTAGGTAAGACTGCACAGGAAGAAGCACTTAACATAGGGGAGAGAGCTAAAACAGATGCTGCCTTTAGACCCTTTACAGTATCTACAGGATTTGGAGGTGTCTCCGCTACTCCTGAAGGTGGTTTTACTACAGCGCTTAGTCCTTATGGCAAACGCTTTCAACGTGGCGCTAGAGGCATCACAAGCGGCCTTATGGGAAACTTTGGCGCAGGAGTGCCAGATGTATCAGGTGTAACTTCCGCTGCTCTTGGAGGTATACCGGGACTCCTAGAGGCAGCTACAGGGGACACAGCAGCTAGAGAATCTGACATCTATAGTCGCATACGTGCTACGCAGACTCCTGAAGAAGAACGTCAGGCTCTTGCACTAGAGCAACGTCTAGCGTCTCAAGGACGTACAGGTCTACGTACAGCACAGTTTGGTGGTTCTCCTGAGCAACTAGCGTTAGCTAAGGCTAGAGAAGAAGCTATGCTGTCTGCTAACTTAGGTGCTATGGATCAGGCTAGAGCAGAACAAATGCAACAACTAGGTATGGCACAAGGTCTATTTGGTCTTGGCTCCGGTGCTGCTGCATTGCCTGCTTCTCTAAGAGGCGCTGAGTTAGGAAACATAGGTGCAGCACTAGGACTGTCATATCAGCCTGAGCAACAGCTACTGTCTACACTGACTCCTGCGTTAACTCTAGCTAACATTGCAGGCACAGGACAACGTGAAGGTGCAGCCTTACGAGGTGAAGCAGCAATGACAGGACTAGAAGGACGTATAGCTGCTGAAAAGGCTAGAACTGAAGGTCTTGCAAGTATCTACAGTGCGCTGTTAGGTGCCCAAGGTAACGTAGGTGCTGCTGCTGCTGGAGGAGCTACAGGCGCTGGTGGTTTGTTATCTGCACTTGCAGGTTTATTTTAAGGAGGAGTAAGTAATGGCTAGACTAGGAGGTAATTTAGCAGGGTTGTTTACTAATAATCCTGTAAACGCTGTAAGTGCAACAGGTCAACCGTTAATTGGCGGAAGTCAGTCTGCAAACCTATTGGCAAGAAGTGTTGGTGGTTTGCTTGGGAGAGACTTGAGGACTCCGCAGGAGAAAGTACAGGCTGAGACAAAAGGAGTTCTTCAAGATCCTAATTTAACTGATGCACAAAAAAGATCAGCTATTATTGCTGCTCGTCTAAAATATGAAACAGACCCTGCTGTTCAACAACAATTACTTAGAGCGCAGTCTGAGCTAACTGCACTTGAGAGTACGGCATCTAACTTTGAATCAAAAGCTAAAAGACTAGAGGAACGAGGACTAACGGCAGAAGCTGCACAGTTACGTGATCCTACACTTACACCCACCCAGAAAAACACTATCTTTAGTACAGCGTTTCAGACTCTTAGAGAAGAAAAAGAACTAGAAACTTATGGAGAAGAGCTAAGGAGTAGTAAAGATCCTTATAGACAAAAG
>FUIF01015249.1_pt1 | contig 28158 bp, 39 predicted proteins | sample 1003461 | NCBI WGS metagenome assembly FUIF01 (sample SAMEA80401918, study PRJEB19352) | marine metagenome
ATACCCAACGTCGCAGTGCATGCCAGTTCTGGTTCGCCGGGGAGCGGCAACTGGCACAGCCAAAAAGTGAGCGATCCGATCGTCCTGACCTGGGAGGCCGTCATGCCGGGTCCAACCCCATCTGCGAATCGACAATCGAGGCCCGGTCGTGATCTGCCGTGGGTGGATCTCCCCGCGTCGGGGACCGGTGAGCCGGTGCCGAAACCGCCGACCGGCGCTGGACTGAAAGCCGAAGGCAAACGGCTGTGGGCCGACTACTGGGCGACGCCGATGGCGGCGCAGTGGGGGATCGCTGAGACGCACCAGCTGAAGCGGCTGTGCCAGTTGGCGGACCGGTTGCACGCGAAGGACGACACGAAGGTTCTTCCCGAGATGCGCCATCTCGAGGCCGCGTTGGGGTTGACGGCGAAGGCACGCAAAGAGCTCCGCTGGCGGATCGTTGACGACGCAGGCGAGGTCGTTGAGCAGAACGGGCAGCAGCTGCGGGACCCGGTCGGCGGTGCCGGCGATGGCCGGTTCAAAGTCGTCGACGCTTCCTGATGGGCTGGCGTGGTCCCCGCTTCGAGGGCGATTTCCCGTCACTTGGCAAAGACATCATTTTGTGGTGGGAAGCCAACCTGCGTGTTCCGTCCGGGCCGATGGCTGGTGAGCCGCTCCGGTTGACCCAAGACCAGGTCAACTTCTTCATGCGGTTGTATCGGGTGACCGAGGACGGCCGCAGGTTCTACCGTCGGGCGTCGCGGCGTGGCGCGAAGGGCCGCGGCAAATCGCCCGAAGGCGCCATGTTTCTTCTGGCCGATTTCATGGGGCCGGTCGTGTTCGACGGGTGGAACGCCGACGGTGAGCCGGTGGGCCGTCCCCGCCACAACCCGTTGGGGTGGGCCGTCGCGGTTGCGGAGGAACAAACCGACAACGTCTACGGGGCGCTGCTTGAGATGGCCGCTGATGCTGACTTCCCGGTCGACTTAGGCAAGACCCGTGTGGAGTTCACCGATGGCCGGCCTGGCGAGATCAAGGCGGTGACGTCGTCGGCTGGGGCTCGTGAGGGTGCGCTGACTACGGCGGTTGTTCTCGACGAGACGCACCTGTGGTTTCCGTCGCAGCACGGCGACAAGCTCGCCGCGGTGATTCGCCGCAACGTAGCGAAGACCGGCGATGGCCAGTCGTTGGAAGTTACGAACGCCCCAGCGCTTGGCGAGAACTCCGTCGCGGAAAAGACGCTGTCGGCAGCGGCGGCAGGGCAGCGGGGCCTGTTGTACGACTCGGTTGAGGCCGAATGGGACCCCAACGACGACCCGAAAGACAAAGCCTGCAAAGCGAAAGTGATGAAGGCTTTTCGGCAGGCGTACGCCGGTGTGACCACCGCCGAGGGCGGATGGGTTGACCTGGACCGCCAGTACGAAGACGCGATGGACGTCGACACGACACGCGAGAACGTGATCCGGTTCGGGTTCAACATTGCAGGCAAGGCCGAAAACCGGGCGTTCGATTCCCGCCACGTTGAGGCGTGCAAACGGAAACGGCGCAAGATCCCGCCCGAAAAGGTGCTGATGTTCGACGGCGCCCGGACCCGTGACTGTGCCGTGTTGTCGTCGTGGACGATCGAACGCAAACCCCACCATCAACTCGTGGAAGCGTGGGTCCGGCCGCATGACCCGCACGCTGCGTATGAACATCCCCGCGGCGAGATCCGGCAAGCGGTCCGCGAGTTCATGGACGACAACGACTGTGTGTTGTTCGTCTACGATTCGTCGTTTCATCAACTGTCGTCGCTGTACGACGAGTGGCTCGAGGACTACGGCGAAGCCAAACCCGACAAGGGCGAAGGACTCGTGATCGGCTACCCGACCGCGACCAACAAACGGATGGACGCCGCGATCAAACGGGTCGTTGAGGATCTACGCGAAGGCAGACTCACCCACGACGGCGCCCCGTTGATCGTGGAGCACCTATCCAACGCGGTGAAAGAGACATCGCACGGCGGCTACTCGGTCCTCGCGAAAGAAAAGGACTCGTTGAAGATCGATGGTGCGGTGACGTTCACGTTCGGTTACGACATGATCCCGACTGCTCGTCTGTTGCACGAGAACAGGGTCGCCGCGCCGGCGGTGTATGTCCTGTGAACCGTCCCCAGATTGCTTTGGTCGCTGCCGCTGTCGTGTGTGTCGTTGCTGGCACGTTCCTGATTTACAAGCCCGCCGCGTTGTTCGTGGCCGGCGTTCTGTTCGCCGCAGCTGCGTGGCTGCTCGGCGAAGCACCTGACTCGTGAGGTAACCACACATGGCCCGTCGCCTGGATCGGATCTTTGGTAGCCGGTCTGGCGAGGACCGTTCCACGCCCGCAGAGTTGTCCTGGGGCGACTACATCGCCCAGGTGTTCGCGTACGCCGGCAACCAGTACACGCTGCCCGGCGCCCAGATCGAGGACACGCCCGCTACGTTCATGGCGCAGGTGCAGCAGATCGGCCGCACCCACGGCATCGTCGCCGCCGCTGTCGCTGCCCGTGCAGCCGTGCTGTCTCAGATCGAGTTTGCTTGGCGCGACAATTCCCCAGAAGCAGACACCACCGGCCAACTCGTCGACGGGCCCGGCCTATCAACACTGAACCGGCCTCCGCTGATGACCCGGCAGGCGCTGCTGACGTTGGCCGAGTCGCACGTGTCGTACGCCGGAATCAGCTACTTCACCCGACGCGACGGGTTCCGACTGCTGCGCCCCGACCTGGTCGACGCGTTGATCGAAGGCCCAGAGACAGCCGAACAAGTCCGAGACGGCGAAGGCGAACTAGTCGGCTACGCGTACTTCCGCCGCGGCAGGGACAACACGCCGGACACGTACACGGTGGACGAAGTCGCTGCGTGGGTGCCTGAACCCGACCCGATCTTCTGGTGGCGGGGCCAGTCATGGGTGACCGGCATTGTTCGCGACGTACAACTCGACCGGCAGATGTCGCACTACGTCGAGAACTTTCTCGAGAACTCTGCGACGCCGAACATCATCATCAAACCCGACGCCCGACTGTCGGTCGACCAGGTCAAAGAGTTCCGCAAGGAATACGACCGTAAGCAGATCGGTTCTGGTGCCGCTGGCCGCACGCTGTGGCTTGGCGGCGGGTCAGATATCGAGGTTGTCGGTTCAACGATCGACAAGCTTTCGGTTCGTGAACTGCAGGGCGGCGCCGAAACTCGCGTGTCGGTCCGGTCCGGCGTGCCGGCACCGTTGCTTGGCATCCGCGAAGGGATGCAGGGGTCGTCGCTGAACGCCGGCAACTACGGCCAAACCCGGCGGCTATGGGCCGACCGGCACCTGGCCCCGCACGCCGACAGCCTCTGCGCCACGCTCGAACGGCTGTTCCGGTGGCAGCCCAGCAAGGAACTGACGTACAACCCGGACCGGGTTCTGTTGCTGCAAGAGGACCGCAAAGACGCGGCCGAGATCCTGTCGACGCAGGCAACAGCGATCAACACGCTGGTCGCTGCCGGGTTCACCCCCGAATCAGCCGAACGGGCGATTCGTACGGGCAACACCGCCGTTCTCGACCACACCGGCCTGACGTCGGTGCAGCTTCTGCCGCCCGGCACCACTGGCGAGCCGTCCGCCCCGACACAAGGAAACGACGACGAATGACAATCACCGACGATCAGGTCGCTGCCGTCATAGACCTCGCAGATCACACGTACCGGTACGTGCCGACGATTGTTCGCGGCGACGCATCCGACGACGCCCACATCGGGACGCTCGATATCACGTTCGCACGGTTCGGGGTGTTCAACGAGATCGACTCGTACTGGGAAGGCCGGTTCCTCGAGCGGCTGTCGCCCGGAGCGTTCAAACGCACGATGAACGCCAGAGCGGACCAGATCAAGCCGCTGTTCGATCACGGCTACGACCCGTCGATCGGCAACAAGGTCCTCGGCCCGGTCGCTGAGATGGGCGAACGCGACGACGGGCCTTTCGGGGTCGTGCCGCTGCTCGACACGTCCTACAACCGCGACCTGCTCCCAGGTTTCGAGGCCGGGCTGTATGGGGCGTCCTACCGGTTCCGGGTCGTCAAAGAGGAATGGGACGACGAACCCGGCCGGTCCGATCACAACCCGGACGGCATCCCGGAACGCACCATCTCTGAAGTCAAGCTGTACGAATTCGGCCCGGTCACGTTCCCGGCCGATCCCGGCACGACCGTCGGTCTGCGTTCCATGACCGACCACTACATGTCTCGTCTCGCTGAGCGAGGCGTTGATCTCTCGGCACTCGACCCGCCCCGTAGGGGCACTCGACCCGCCAGCACCCACGACCAGAACCCGCCCGACCCGGGCACTTCCGGCCGCAGCCAAGAAAACAAGTCCATTCGGCAGGCCGAAACACGGCTCGCCGAAATCGATCTTCTGCAAAGGAAGTACCTGAGATGACATATCTCGAAACTCTCATCGCGTTCAAGGGTGACTGCGTCGCTGCGATGCGCAACATCGCCGACGCCGCAGCCGCCGACGAGGAACGCACCGACGGCAAGTTCACCGATACCGAACAGGCCGACTGGGACCAGCTCGAGCGCTGGCTTGCCGACGCCGACCCGCTCATCGAGCGACACGAGAAGCTCGCGAAGCTCGCCGAAACGGTGCCCGAGGCACCCGAGGCTGGGCAGCGTGGCGACGTGCTCCCGTCGTTCAACGTCAACCAGCGCGGATCGGACGACCCGTTCGATCTTCGTACCGTGCCCGTCACGGCATCCACGGCCGACATGGTCGCCCGTGCCGAGACGGCCATCGAGAAGATGGATCACGCCAACGACGACGCCCGCGAGGCCGCGTCGCAGACGCTGTCGAAGGTCGTCGGGGATCAGCGGGCCGTGGCCCGCCACTACCTCGCGACCGGTTCCGACGCGTACCGTTCGGCGTTCTTCAAGCTGCTCGGCGGTCCCGGTCACGTGCTGACCGAGGCCGAAGGCCGCGCTGTCGAAGAGGCCCGTGCCGCTTCGCTGACGAACGCCGCCGGCGGTTTCGCTGTGCCGTTCACGCTTGACCCGTCGATCATCCTCACCAACGCAGGAACGGCGAACCCGTTCCGTCAGATCAGCCGTACCGTGCAGATCACGACGGATCAGTGGAACGGCGTTTCGACCGCTGGTGTGACGGCGTCGTGGGACGGCGAAGCTGCGGAAGTGTCCGACGACGCTCCGACGCTCGCTCAGCCGTCGATCGATGTCGAGAAGGCGCAGGCGTTCATTCCGTTCAGCATCGAGATCGGCATGGACTGGCAGAACTTCCAGTCCGACGCTGCGATGCTGTTCAGCGACGCCAAGGACCGTCTCGAGGGTGCCGCGTTCGCTACCGGTGCCGGGTCTGGTTCCGACCAGCCGACCGGCATCGTGACCGAACTGTCCGGCGGTTCGTACGAGACGGCGACGGCCACGAACGACGTGTTCGCCCTGGCCGACGTGTACTCGGTGTTCGAGGCGTTGCAGGTCCGGCATCGTTCGTCGGCATCGTGGGTGATGAACCTGGGCATTCTCAACGATGTTCGCCAGTTCGGCACCGCGAACAACTACAACGGGTTCACTGTCGATCTGACCGCTGCGGGCATTCCGCAGCTGCTGGGCCGGCCGGTGTACGAGTCGTCCGACATGGCTTCGGCCGTTGCTGACGGTGCCGACATCGCGGTTGTGGGCAACTTCGACCATTACGTCATCGTTGACCGGGTCGGCATGTCCGTCGAGCTCGTCCCGCACCTGTTCGCGACCGGTAACAACCGGCCGTCTGGTCAGCGTGGCTTCTACGCCTGGTGGCGTGTCGGCGCAGGGTCGGTCAACGACGCTGCGTTCCGTCTGCTCACCGTTCAGTAGTCGACGAGTGTGAATAGTGGGGCCGGTCCCGGATCGGGGATTTCCGGGGCCGGCCCCGCGCACCCACCAATCCCCACTACAGAAACGAGAACCAATAATGCCGCTCAGTAACCGTGAAAACGGGAAGCGATTCGAACGCCGTGACCGCGGCGGCGTAGCCGGCACCGATGCCGACGAAAACCCCATCCTTGTCGAAGGCCCAGCCGTGTCCGCCCCCGACGACGACGCCCCGCCGGTTGTCGAAGCCGACGACAACGAAACGGACAGCGAAAATGAGTGAAGTTCTCGTCGCACTCGATTCGTTCACAATCCAAGACAGCGGTGTCCGCCGGTTCGTGCGATACGGCCAACCAGTCCGGGCTGATGACCCGATCGTCGCCGGCCGCGAATCGTTGTTCGCGAAGCAGTCCGACATGCTCGACGGTGAACGCCCCGTGGAGTCCGCGACTGCAGCGCCTGGCGAGAAGCGCAACACAGGCCGCAAACCAGCCAAGAGCGCAGGGGCGGCTAAGGGCTGACGATGGCAGCCGGCGACGCGTACGCGACGTATCTCGAACTGTCGAGCTACATCGCGTCGACGAACAACCAAACCGGGATCGATTCGTCGAACAACCAGGGCGAACTGACCGCTGCGTGCGGTGCAGCGTCTCGCGCTGTCGATCACTACTGCGGCCGCGTGTTTTGGGACGCTGATTCCTCGAGCGCCCGCACGTTCCGAACCGATGACCCGTGGACGGTTCGCGTACCGGATTTCCACACGATCACGTCGGTCAAGACCGACGAAACCGATGACGGCACCTACGACACGACCTGGTCAGCGTCCGACTATGTCCTGTCACCCGCCGACGGGGTCGTCAACGGCGACACCGGCTGGCCGTACCACACGATCGAAGCGGTCGAGTCGCGGTGTTTCCCGACTCGTGGCCGCCGGTACCGGGTCGAGATCGACGCCAGATGGGGATGGGCAGCGGTGCCCGGCCCGGTCAAACAAGCCACACTGATCCTCGCTCATCGCCTGTTCAAACGGCCCGATTCGCCCGAAGGCGCGGCCGGGTTCGGCGAGTTCGGGGTGGTACGGATCACCCAACGCGACGCCGACGTGCAATCGATGCTCGCCGCGTATCGCCGCGACGCCATGTTGGTCACCTGATGGCGACCATGGTGCAGGTCCGCGAACGTCTCGCGGCGACGCTCGACGGGTACCTGTCGGACGTCAACGTGTACACGTTCGTCCCCGACTCCGTGCAGCCCCGCGCCGTGGTGCTGGTCCCGGCGGCGGGCGAAACGAACACGATGGGCCGCGGCAACCACACATACGTATTCAACGCCGTGTGTGTCGCAGCGCCCTCGACATCGGCAGATGGCCAGCACGAGCTCGACAAGATGCTGGACACCACCGGGTTGACCGTTCTCGCCGCGATCGATGACGACAACACGCTTGGTTTGCCGGACACGAAAGCCCACGCCGCCGGGTGGGGCGAATACGGCCAGTCGTCGTTCGGTGACCGCGACTACTACACGGCCGCTATCGCCGTGACCGTTCACACGAAGGGCACCGTATGACCACAGCCAAGAAAGCCGCGAAGAAGAAGCCGGCGACGCCGACGTGGGTGGTCGTGTCGGACCGGGTCGTCGGGTTCCCGAAGGGAACGAAGGTCACCGAAGCAGACGGCATCGCGATCCGGTCGCTGCACGCCGCCGGCCATCTCGAACTGGTCCGCCCCAAGAAAAAGGTTGATGACTGATGGCGTCGCAGGTACTCGATGACTGCCAAATATTCTGGAACGACGTTGACCTGACCGGCCACGCCAACCAGGTCCGGTTGGGGGCATCGGCAGACACGCTGGACGTGTCCACGTTCTCGTCGGGCTGGCGCCAACACATCCAAGGCGCCAAAACCCTCGAGTTCGCTTTGGGTGGACCGTGGGGGTTCACTGAACCCGACGCCGAAACGTGGGACGCGATCAACTCCGCGGCGTCGACCCCTGCGTTGACGTTCGCGGTCGAGTCCACGGCCGGGTCGGTCGCGTACATGTGCGAACCGGTCGGCGCTGCCCGCGACACCGGCGGTACCTACGGCGACATGGGGACGTGGGAACTGACCGGCCGTGCCCAACGCGGGTCTGGCGGGGCGACGCTGTACCGCGGTGGCCTGTCGTTGGCGAAACAGACGATCACCGGCGCCACGAACGGAACCGGCGTGCAGCTGGCGAACCTGGCGTCGAACGCTTCGGACCGGTACGCCGCTGTCGTGCACGTGTTCGTCGACAACGGCACGTCTGTTGACGTGATCCTCGAGCGCGACGACAACTCGTCGTTCACGTCCGCGACAACGATCGCGACTGTTGCTGTGTCTGCTGTTGGGCAGACATGGACGTACTCGACCGGTGGTTCGTTGGGGTCCGATGACTGGTTCCGGGCACGCACCGCGAACCTGACCGGCACGTCGTTCGATCTTGCAGTCGCGATCGGAACCAGCATCGCCACATAACCGCCCTGCGGTTCCCCGTTTCTCGTGTTGCCGTCCCGCCCCGTCACGGACTGACGGACCCACCCCGACGCACGTTCGGGCACCAAATAGGGAGGGCCGACCGTGGCCGCTTTTTCCTTCGACAACGCGTCGGTGACTTACAACAGCGTCGACCTGTCCTCTGCAGTTTCCAGCATCACGATCTCGGCATCGGCCGACGAGCTCGAAGACTCCGCGATGGGTGACGATTGGCGCACCTTCCTGCAAGGCGTCAAGTCTTGGGAAGCCACCATCGAGTTCAACGACGACTATGCGGCGTCGAACGTCGACGCCACGCTGTGGTCTGCGTTCGATACCGGAACCAACGTGACGTTGGTGTTCCTTCCCGAAGGCGGGTCGGTGTCCGCGACGAACCCGTCTTACACCGGGTCGGTTGTGCCGCAGCCCGGCGACATCGGCGGCAGCTACGGCGACCTCGCGAAGCGTTCCGTGACCCTTCGCGGGTCCGGCACGTTGACTCGCGCCACCAGCTGACGCATGGGCAGGGCAGCCCCGATCGGTTCGCTTCCTGGCAAGGTCGACGCGCTATCGAAAGCGGTCGCCGCAGGGAAACGAACCACCGTGACCGACATGTCACTCGTCGCGAAAGACGAGTTCAACGCCGGTCCTCCACGATCGGGGCTGCCCCGCAACTCGTCGCTGAAATGGGGCGCCGGGTTCGACCTCAAAGGCGCATCGAACCCGACTGCGCTGGTCAGGTACCGCGGCCCGGTTCACTGGACCGAGTACGGCACCGAACCCCACATCATCACCCCGAAAGGGTTCGCTGGGAGCCGCGCCACCCGCTCCGCTAGGGCTGTGTCGTTCGATATCGGTTCCCGGTCCACAGGCAACCGACTGTCGGCCCGCAAGGTCGCCGGTGGCGCTCGGCGGGCTGTCAGGTTCAACGGCAAAGTGCGGCGGGTTGCGTACCACCCCGGCACCCGCCGCCGCCCGTTCTGGGCTGGGGTGAAACGGCGCACATACAAGAAGGCCCCGGCGGTTCTCCAATCGGGGATGCGCCGCAACATGGTCACCGCAGGGTTCAACGCAGCCCGCCAATAGACAGAAAGCACAGTGATGCCGTCACCCCCAACGCCTGATGAACAGGTCACAGACGACACCGTCAAAGCCGTCAACCGCGGCGACGTTGACCTGGCCCGGCTGACCAAGGCCATGCAACAAGTGATGAAGGCCGGCAAAGCCGCGGTGACGTGGCAGGTCGACCTGACCGCCATCGAAGCGTTCACCACATGGGCTGACGACACGGGCGCTGCGGTCCGGCCCGGCGACTTGACGTTGGGGCAACAAATCCAGATCCTCGACAAGTCCGGGTTGCCGTGGCACCTGTTCGACCCGACCGAAACACAAGCCAACGCCGCCGTACTCCTCGCGGTGCTGCTCGAGTCGCTGTCGGACATGGACTACGACAAAGCCCACCGGGTCGTGTGCGACACGGTCACCACCGACGAATTCGACGACGCCATCGACCTTGTCGACCAGAGGCCAGCGGACCCTACCTGACCCGACGGGCACTCATCCCGTCGGGCACCCCAACAGGCGCAAAGTTCCAGATCAACGGCACCACCGTTCCGGTTGAGGACGTCTACAACTATGCGGCGTCCACCCATAACTGGACAACGCAACAAGCCCAAACGCAGCCGATGTGGCTGCTGTGGGACCTGATGCGGGCATCGGCCCACCGTGCCGCCCTCATCGATCAGCAGAACAAGTCAAAGCCGAAAGTTAGGTGAGCATGGGTGTAGTTCGTGAACGCCTCGCGTTGTTGATCTCTGCTGACGCTGACGGCGCTGTTCGCGAACTCGACAAGTTCGGCCGTGCCGCCGACCGCAGCATCGGTAGAACCGAGGACAGCGTCCAACGACTCGGGACGTCCATGCAACGCATGGGCGCCGGGATGCTCGCCGCTGGCGTCACCGCCGGCGTTGGACTCGCCAAAGCCGCCCAAGCCACATCGGACCTGAACGAGTCGGTTTCGTTGACCGAAGCGATCTTCGGGGCCGCGGCAGCCGAAATCGGCGAGTTCTCGGCACAAGCCGCAGGGATCGGCCAGTCAGAACGGGCAGCCCGCGAAGCCACCGCAACGTTCGGCGGGTTGCTCAAAAACCTGGGGTTCGCGCTCGACGAAACCGTTGAGTGGTCCCAAACGCTGACGATCCTGGCATCCGATCTGGCGTCGGCGTTCAACACCGACCCGGCCGACGCTGTCCTCGCGATCGGTGCAGCGTTGCGTGGCGAGTCCGAACCGATCCGCCGATACAACGTCATGTTGGACGACGCCACCGTGCGGGCACACGCCGTCACGATGGGCCTAGCCGAAACGGCAGCCGAAGTAGACAACCACGGCAAAGCCGCAGCCCGCCTGGCGTTGATCATGGATCAAACCAGCGACTCGCAAGGCAACTTCATAGAGACATCCGACGGGCTAGCCAACTCGACCCGCATCGCCGCCGCCGAAGCCGAAAACTTCCAAGCCGCGATCGGCGAAGGCGTCCTGCCGATCCTCGAAGCGCTCTTGTCCGCCGGAACCGACGTGTTGGAATGGTTCAACGATCTCGACCCAGCCACACAATCAACGATCACCACAGCCGCGACACTAACGACCGGGCTGACGCTGCTCGGCGGCGCGTTCAACATCGTTGTCGGTAGCGCACTCAAGTTCAAAGGCAACGCGACTGCGTTGGCTACCGCCATGAAAGGCAAAGTGACACCGGCGCTGCTCGCCGCCGGAACCGCCGCAGCGATCTTCGCGATCCACCAGCAACGAGCAGCCAAAAACGCTCAGTTCAACGCCGCCGCCCAAACACTGTTCGCGACCGCGATGGAAGCCGCAGGCGACGAAATCGAAGGCGTGACCCGGGTTCTGGAACTCACCGCCACCGAAGGATCTCTCGTCAAAACGGCGATGGACCGCCTCGGTGTGTCCGTCAGCGATGTCGCCGCGGCGTTCGTCGCAGGCGGATCCGAAACAGACAACATGATCGAGTCGTTGCAGGCCGCCGCCGCTGTCGCAGGCGCCGGCCGCATCGACGTCCAAGGACTCGGCAAAGTCCTCCACCAACTCGCCGACGCCTACGGGTCTGCCAAAGCAGAAGCCGACGCGATGGAACACGTCCTCGGCGACTCGGCCGACACCACCGACGACGTCGAAGGCGAACTCGTTGACCTGATCGACGCGCTCGACGAAACAGCTACCGAGATCGACGAAGTCAAACGGTCCTGGTCGGAACTGGTCGACGAACTCCTCGGCGGGCAGTCAGCCCAAACCGACGCGATGTTGCTGATCGAAGACATCGCCGACGCGGTTGACGAACTTGACGGCAAATCCACCGCCGAAGTCCGCCAACAGGTCGAAGATTTCGTCGGTGAGCTCGCCGAGATCAAAGAAGCCGCAGCCGACGCGGGTGTCGATATCGATGGGTTCTCCGACGCCGCAGAACTCGGGTTGCTTCGCATCGCCGGCGCCGCGGGGCTCGGTGACGAGTTCATTCGTGACGTGATCGAAGCGCTGCAACTGTTGGACGGCAAATCGGCGACCGCCAAAATCAACATCCCGTGGGGGTTCACCGGATCACCCAGCCAGGTCCCGCCCGGGGCGGTCAGCCCGACAGCGCCGACCACGTCAACCAGCGGCGACTCGTTCTGGTCCCGCGGGTTCACCGGGTCGCCCTCCCGCATCAATCTCGAGGCCACCACCAACGTCGTTCTCGACGATGACGTGGTCGGTACGGCCGTGTCTCGCTGGTATGACCTGACCGGCACCAGCCCCGGGACCTGACGATGGCTGGGCCGGCAACGTTCCGGGTATGGATCGCGTTCGGTACGGAACTGTTCGACGACACCGCGCTGGCGTCCGACGGGAATTGGACCGACGTCACCGACGACATCCGATCCTCGACCAGGCTCCGTACGCAGGTACGGACATCGACACGCCGGTCGCAGTTCGACACGTTCTCGGCAGGTCAGGGCACGTTCCGCCTCGATAACCAAAACGGCACCTACGACCCGGGTTACACGTCCGGAACCCACTACGGCGATTTCAAGAAACACACCCCGATCAGGGTCACAGCGGAACATTCATCGACTCGTTACACGGTCTGGTTCGGTGCGGTACGCCGGTGGGACCCGGACTACATCGGCAAGTTCGACGGGTGGACCACAGTCCACGCGATCGACATGCTCGGCGTGATCGCAGCGTACGACCTGTCCGAAAAGGTGTCGCTCAGGTTCGGCGGCGATTCAACATCGGACCGTGTCGATCGGGCGTTGAACGACGTCGGGTTCCCGTCGGCGTGGCGCAGCCTCGGCAACGGCGGCAACACATCAACCCACTCCGACACGATCTGGGGCATCAACGCTCTACGTCACATCGTGGACGTGTCCACCGCCGATGGCGGCATGGTGTACGCCGACCGGGACGGCACCATCACCCAGGATTCACGCAACGCCCCCGGTGTGGTGTCCCGCCAAACCACGTCGCAGGTCACGTTGGACGCTGCCGGTGGGACCGATTACAACACCGTCGCGTTCTCTGGGATCGGCGACGACTACCGCGACCTCGTGCGGGTATCCGCGTCGGTCGGTGACGTTCAAGAGATCGACAACTCGGCAACGAACGCCGCGCCGGTGGTGATGCAGAAACTGCGCACCACTCTTGAGTCTGAGTCGCAGGCGTTGGCGGTCGCACAGTTCTACGCCGATCTGTACAGCAAAGACCGCATGTTTCCCCGCGAGGTCACGTTCACTCCGGCGACGATCAACACCGACCTACGGACAGCGTTGCTGACCCGACAAGTCCGCGACCGGGTCACGATCGATTTCGACCCGCCTGGCCCACGATCCGAGTTCTCGTCTCAGTGTTTCATCGATGGGATCAGTCACGAGATCGAGGGTGGCGTGTGGCGCACCACCTGGCAGTTGTCGTCAGCGGACCAGTACGACGACCTCGACGGCGCCGGCGAATGGGCTGTGGTCGGTACCGCCCAGGTCGGGTCGTCGTCCAACGCCCGCGTCGGTTACTGAGAAAGGCACCGTCACCGCATGGCTATCCCGTCGCTTCCTACCGCGCTCAACACCAACGACGTGATCAATAACTCGTGGGTTGACGCTGTCCGCGACGTTCTCGAACTGGTGCGCGACACGCGCCCGATGTTCAAAGGGCAGGCATCGGGGTACTCCGGCGGCGGATCAAACGAGTTGTTGAACAACACCACCACCACGTTCGGTTTCGGTGAGGGCGGTTCGTTTATGAACACCCCCGACATCAACGTTGGCGGGTGGGATGTCAACAGCGGCGACAGCGACCCGGAATCGTTGGTGGTCCCAGAAGCCGGGATCTACTTGGTGACGATATGGGCGCAGTTCTCGTCGGATGATTTCGACGAACGACGCCAAACCGTGCTGCTGGTCAACGGCTCCGCCGCTACTGCCAGCCGTGCCCGTGTCGACGCGTCTCCATCGTCAACCACGAACTACTCGACAACTGTGCTGGTCGACCTCGCAGCGAACGACGACCTCGACATCGAGGCGTACCAAAACTCCGGGTCGACGCTGACGTTGACGACGTACCTGACCGCCGTGTGGATGCAGTCAACCTAGAAGGGCATTTGTTCGTGACATCAAAGCTTGCAGAGCTCGCCGATCTGACCACCCTGGCCCACCGGGCCGTCGCGACAGCGGTCGAGACGTTCATCGCTGTGTGGATCGTGGATGGCGTCGCAACGATCGACGCTGGCGTGCTCGAGATGGCGTTCGCGTCGGCGATCGGCGCGGCGCTGGTCGTGGTGAAGGAATACGCCGCGAAGGTTCGGGCGGCGACCGGGTGACGATCGCCAACCGGTTACGGGACCGGGTCGGCCGGGCAACCGGCAACCATCACCGCAGCGTCGCAACCGAAAAGCAGTTGGCGGCGAACCCGCCGCGGCCGATGTCGAAAGGCGACATGGCCCGTGCGCTCGGAACGATCCCCGCGATCCTCGAGGACCAGGACGGCGACTGATGGCACGCCCCGACGTCACGATCCAGTTGGGTCACTGCTACCGCAAAAGCGGGTCCACCGGCACCGCCGGCATGTGGCAGGGCCGCAAACGCACCGAACAAGAATACGTGTCGAAGGTCGGCTACCGGATGGCCGAACATCTCAACGCCGCCGGCATCGTCACCAAAGTCGTGTTGGCCGACGACCCGATCCCATCGTCGCTCGTGTTCGTCGCGTTGCATCAGGACGGATCCGAGAACCGCACGGCACGGGGAGCGTCGGTCGGGTACCCGACCGACGGGCTGGGCCGACAGTTGGGGCAGACATGGAAAGCCCTGTACCAGTTGGGCGGCTGGCCGTCCGGGTTCCGTGACGACAACTACACCCGCGCGTTGCGCACCTACTACGGGTTCCGGCGGTCCGACGCCAGAGCGAAGCTGCTGATCGAACACGGATTCGCGACGAACCTCGATGACCAACGGTGGATGTGGAACCGGTGGGCCGACGTCGCACGCATCAACGCCGAAGCCGTCGCCCACCACCTGGGCCGGTCGCTCACAGACACAGAGGAACAAGCCATGATCCTGATGCACGACACCGATTCGGACACGTGGCGGGTCGCCGTTCCCGGCGAAGGTTCCGCGGTCATCGATTCGCCCGAACACTGGGCGTCAGTGATCGCAGCCGGCCGCAAAACCGGCGTGTACTCGTCGCGGTACATGTCGAACCTGATCGACAAGATTCGCGCTGAACGCGCCTAACTGTGCTGCGGGGTAGGGCGCGGGAACGTTGACGGCATCACGCCCGACGACCCTGCCTCGCAGCCTCCAACAAACCAACCGAACCCCACAGGGAGAGGGAAAACCAACATGACTACCTTCGGCCAGATCCGGTCCGATTCAAAAACCCGTATCCGGCCGTCGTTCGTTCGTGACGACGACCGTTCAGGGTTGGTCGTGGCACGCCACGACGAACACTGGGACGGACGCCAGGACGCGACCGTGTTCGCCCGCCCCGGCGCAGCGTTCGGTGTTGGTGCAGCGGTCAACCGGCGACTGATCCGCGAGCACAACGTGGCCCGCTACGGCGAAGCCGCAGTCGCGGCCCGCGAAGAACAGATGGCGTTGTCGGCCGACGGCATCTTCTGGGCAACGCAACTCGACATCATCGACGCGACCGCGTTGGCGGTGAACACTGCGTCGGACACGTTCGACATTCGGTTGCTCGACAACACGACCACCCCGAACTTCGATACCCACCTGAACTGGTCGGATCTGTCGTCGGGTGAGGTTTCGGGCACGGGCTACACCGCCGACGGCGCTGCCCTTTCGGGCCTGTCGGTCGCGATCTCGACCGGTCTCAATTGGGACGCCACCGACCCGCAGTGGACAAGCTCCACGATCACCGCTCACGGCGCGGTCGTCGTCGATGACACCCTCGCCAACGACCCGATGATCTGCCTGATCTATTTCGGCGGTGCCGTGTCGTCGTCGGGCGGCAACTTCGACATCACGTTCGCCGCGGGCGGGTTCCTCCAGGGTGACAACGCCTGACCCCGATTCAGCCCATCAACCCGACACACAGCGAAGGACAAGCAACCATGGCTCAGGACGCCCCCAAGGGTGGATACTCCCAGTACCAGGACCCCGACGAGTTCGATGACGACGCCTGGACGGCGCTCGCCGAAGCGCACAACGCTGCACACGCCGCGTACCTGGACGACCGGACCGACCAGATCGCGAAGGCGATCTATCGCGAAGCGTCGGCCAACATTCTGCGAGGCCGCGAAGCCCGTCAGGCAGCGCAGGGCCGCGAACGGGTCAACGTTGCTGCCGGCTACGACGCCGACGGCAACCCGACCGCAGCCTGATCCGCCGTCATGGCGAAGAACCAGGCGGGAGCGGCAGCCCTCGCAGTGGCGTTGGCAGTGAGCGGCGTTGTCGTGCTGACCGGTTCAGCGGACGGCGACATCTCCAACCAGGCCATCGCGGACGCGCACTGCTCGGAACACAACGGCCCCGACCGCACGCCGGAAACAGCGGCCGTGTGTGATGCGCCCACCACAACGACAACGTTGCCTCCAACGACGACAACCACTAGTCCGCCAACGACTAGTACGACGACGACGACGACGACGACCGAACCGCCTCCGACGGGGTGGTCCGAGGACTTCTCATCGCCCGATGCGCTCGACCGGTTCGAGCTCGGCGTGATGCACACCGGCACGAGCCTCGGCGCTCAGGACGAATGGCCCGGCGATCACGACCTCGAGTGCGGCGACCCGTCGACGGAACGCACCGTGACGAAGGCGGGCGGTGTCGACGAGATGGTGTACCTGTGCCGCAACCACCTGATGACGTCGATCGGTGATGCGTCCGCGTACGACATCGTGTCGGTCACCCCGCTCGAGGTTTTCGAGGGGATCACCGAGATCAGGTGGGAGCAGAACATCACCGACCTCGGCGGTGACAATGACCGTCAGTTCACCGAGGTCAAGATCATCCCGGCCGACGTGTTCGACCCGCAGAACTTGCCGTGCGCGATCGAGTGGTACCCGTGCGCCACGTCGACCAACGCCGAGCTCGGCTCGGTGTCAGTGTCTACGGCATCCTCGTCCCGGGTCATCAACAACGGCTCGACCTACAACGGGGCCGAGGCGTGGATGCGGCCGTGGATGTACCCCGACGACCCGGCGCTCGACTCCAAGGCCATCCGCCGCACCCACTACTTCCGTGACAACGGCGACGGCACCCTGACCTTCGGCACCGAGATCGACGGCGACCTTCCGCCTGCCGTTTCGACCTGCGGCGGCGACTGTGGCCTCTCGGCTGACGGGGCCTACTACGAGATCACCCAGCCGGGATCTTTCCCGACCGGCCCGGTTCGGGTCGTGTTCGCCGACCACACCTACACCCCCCTGAAGGACCCGCTCTCAGGCTTCACCTGGCACTGGGACAACCTCGTCATCGAGTAGGAGGTCGGCGTGTGGCCGAAGTGCTGATCCAGTGGAAGAGCCACGACGGGCCAGGCCAGCTGAAGCGTGGCGACATCCGGGACATCGGGTCGAACACCCGCTCCTGGGGTCGTCGCGAGGACAAGCGCCGGTGGGTCGCTGAGGGCAGAGACCCCGCCGTGTTCGACAAGTACTACGGCGACTACGCGGTCGTCCGCATCAACGGCGTCACCCCGGCCGAGCTTCGTAAGATGCACCGCCTCGGCCGGCGAGCCGAGCGTCTGTCCGAGCCGGGAGATCCGGAGTTCGACAGGTGGGACGCCGACGGCCGGAACGACGAACGGCCGAAGATCCGGGTCCACAAGTTCAAGTGGCGGATCAACATCGGGGAACTGCCCGCTCGGAAGCGGGACCAGTTGCGCGATGACCGGTTCACGACGCTCACCGCGGCGCAGTTCATCGCGGCTTCGGAACACAAGGTGAAGCGCGTCCGGTTCGACAAGTCCAACCCGGACGGCGAGGGGGCGGCGCGGTGAGTCTCACTCCTTCCATCGCTGCGGTGGAACAGTCCATCGATGGCGAAGTGTTGGTCCGGGTCGACTTCTACGAGTTCGGGAACAATCGGCCGGTGGCTTCCGAAGACTTCACGTGGACGGGGTTTCCTGACTCCCGGGACGTTCTGCGTCGTGACCGTCATGGCCGGGTCCGGATCGATGGGGAGTGGGTGTACCAGTCGATCGATGGGGTGGAGCGGACCGATCTGGATCGGGCTGAGACGGTGCGCGAACAGGTGCCGGATGATGTGTGGGTGGAGCGGATTGAGAGGAAGATCCGGAAGCACGCGGCTTCGATCCGGCGGGGGAATCGGGCGACTGATCCGACGGCGGACAAGCTGGCGATGTTGCGCCCCCGTCCCAGTAGTGAGGCGTTGCGTCGGACCCGGACCCGGCTAGTAGGGCGGACGGTGACATGACCCTGATCTCCGAAGTCACGACGGACACAGTGGGCGATCTGCATTCCGATCTTGTCGCTGCGTACGCGACGGTGGAGGCGGATCCGTTGTCGGCGATCGTGTGTCCTCAGTTGAACGTGGAGCCGTTCCCGAACCGGGCGGATCTGGATGATCATCTCCGGCGTGGTCTGCGACTCATCCGGGCGGATGACCGCTCCGGTCTGGTGCTGGTGTGGCTGATCCAGGGCGGCAAGATCCGGGCGGCTTGGGGGCCGAAGGGACCCCGGATCGGGGAGGCGTCGTTTGATCTGGCCCGGTTCCTGGAAGCCGAAGGCGGATCGTACCGGTTGGATGTCGGAGCGCCCGGCTGGGTCGCCCGCCAGTGGTTCGAGGACTACGCGCCGCAGGACGGCGGACCGTTCGATGTCTCGGTGACCCACCCCGGGATGGATGCCGGCACCACCTACGCCGACTATGACAACATCGAATGGGCGCTTCTCCTGTCCGGTGATGGGACGTGGCGGTGGGAGCGGATCCCGTGACCGTCTCCACGTACAACCTGACGTCGGGCGCTTCGAACATGGCCCGCGAGGAACAGGACAACACCGATTTCGTGACGGGTGACGCCGCGGTCAAGTCGTCCACATCGTCGGCGGTCCGGACCACGGCCGGTTTCAACATCACCACCAACGCCGCCCACGGCAACCAGATCACCGCCGCCACACTCGAGCTACAGGCCACGAAAGCCAACGTGGATGACCTCTCGTGCGACGTTCACTGTTTCGCTGTAGACGACTCGGCTTTCTTCTCGGCAAGTGACTCGCCGCATGACCGGGCGAAGACAACCGCGTCGACGTCGTGGGAGAACCTGACGAGTCCCGGAACGTCGGTCATCACATCCCCCGACCTGTCCGACGAAGTCCAAGAGGTCTTCGATCGGGCCGGGTGGGCACCGGGCAACGAAATCGGGTTCGCCCTCGTCGGCAAGAACGGCACCGCGTACACGTTCACGATCGACCAATCGGCCGGCGTTGAACTCGACGTGACATGGGACTGGACAACCACGACGGTCGACATCCACAAGACCACCGGCGACTACTCCACCGTCCAGTCGGCGTTGGACGCATCCGACACCCGCGGCGGGATCTACATCGCGGAGATCACCGACAACGCGGAGTACACCGAATCGATCGACGTGGACACGGTCAACGGCGCAACGCAGGACGAAGACCGGTACGTCCGCCTCACCGCAGAGTCATCGGTCCGCCACGATGGCACCCCCGACTCCGGTGCCCGCATCCGGTCATCGTCCGGCCACGTCTTCACGCTGGATCTCGACTACTTCGTCATCGACCACCTGGAAGTCCACCAGGACTCCGGCAATTCCTCCGAGGAAGGGTTCCGAGTCAACTCCGACATCGTGAGATTCTGGGCCGACTCGTGTCTGATCCTGCAGACGGCGGTGGACGCGTCGAACCAGGCGGACGGGTTCTACGCCACCAACGACAACGTCACGGCGACGTTCACGAACTGCATCCTCGACGGGTGGGACCGCGACGGCATCGCGGTACTCGGGTCGACCGGGACCAACACCGTCCAGATCTACTACTCGGCCTTCTCCAACATCGGCAACCGATGCGTCCTCATGGAACTCAACGGGGCGACGGTCAGCGTGGCCGCGATCAATTCGTGGTTCGATCCAGAGCTAACCGGCTCCAGCCAGGAGCCAGTGGACTCCACCGGCACAACGAACGGCACTGGCACCGCCACATATAACGCGTACACCACGACTGACGCCGATGAGATCGTTTCGTCCAACTTTTCGACCCGGACGCAGAGCAACAACAACGATGCCTCCACGGATGGGCTGACTACGGTCATCACTGAGGACGGGATCATTGTCACGACCACCGGCATCGGTGCGTTCGACTACACGCTCAAGGAAGCGACGGGTGGTGGCGACAATCACGCGTTCGCCAACGGCACCGCCACGCTCGGCACACCGATCGAAACCCGATGGCTGACCGGCACATCGCCGGTCGACGGGTTGGGGGTGCAGGGGCTCGACATGATCGGCACGACCCGCGACGGGTCAACGCCGGACATCGGCCCGCTCGAGTTCTCGTCGGGGGGTGGCGACGGTACTGCGACGCCGGGAGCGGTCGGCTACACGTTCACGGCGTCGGGCTCAGCGGCAGGCGGAGCCGAAGCAACGCCGGCGGCGGTGGCGTACGAGTTCACGACATCGGGCACCGCAACCGCCGGCACGACAACGACGCCCGCAGCCGTCGCTTACCAGTTCACCGCTTCAGGGTCCGCGGCTGCGGGCGCTGAAGCAACACCTACAGCTGTCGTCTACGAGTTCACGACATCGGGGTCTGCGTCGGCGGGTGCTACGACCAGCCCGGCCACCGTCGCCTACCAGTGGACGGCGTCAGGTTCAGCATCGGCAGGATCCGGCGCCGAAACATCACCAGGCGCGGTGGCGTATGAGTTCACGTCGTCTGGCACCGCGGCCGGCGGCGCAGCCACGTCGCCCGCGGCGGTCGCTTACCAGTTCACCGCGTCGGGGTCTGCGTCGGCGACCGGTGCCGGCCAGGCATCTCCAGACGCTGTCGCCGTCACGTGGACCGCATCCGGCGCAGCCGCGGGCGGATCAGCAACAGCACCGTCGGCGGTCACCTACGAATGGGCCACGTCTGGCACAGCGGCCTCCGGCATCGACGTCGCACCTAACGCCGTCCTGTACGAATGGTCAACGTCAGGGTCAGCTACCGGCGAAGCCACCACCGAGCCGACCGCGGTCGTCTACGAATGGACCGCATCCGGATCCGCAGCTGGCGCCGGGCTACTCGACGCCGGTCTGGCCTTCGCAGCATCCGGCCCGTCATCACCCGCGTACGCAGCGTCTGGCCCGTCGGCACCCGCGTACGCCGGTTCGTTCAGCTAACTGAGAAAAGGGGTTCACACATGCCGATCGTGCTAGGGGCCGAAGACGTCGCCGGGTTCGTGTTCCTCAATAGCTCAGACACTGTCACGACCCCAGGAGCGGTGACGGTCAAAGTCACCGCCCCGGACGGCACCGTCACGACCTGGACCGCAGCCGACAGCGAAGTGTCGCTCGGCGCAGTGCTGCCAGCAGCGGTGCAAACCAGAATCGTGAACCAGTCACAAGGCAAGGTCGCCGCCGCCGACATCGCGGCCGGTGTCGGTTGCGTGTCTGTCACACACACCCCCAACGCTGTCGGCGACTGGTGGGTGTCATGCGAAGCAACGTCGCTGGTGTCCGGCGCTGAACGGGCACATACGCACGTGTTGCCAGTGGCCGGCGGGTGACGGTCATGGCCATCGCACAGCCCCGCCCCGATCAGGTCGTGCTCATCTCCGAACCGATCGACCGTGACAGATGGCTTGCCGGCGAAATCGACGCGGTCGAAGTGTCCGCCGTGCAAGGACTCGAGAACCTGAACAAACGCCTGAACCAGATCCTGGCTGTGGCCGTGTCGATCCTGGTGTCAACCGCGACGCTCGCGATCACGTTGCTGGTGTCCGGGGCGGTCGGGGCCTGACCCGCGCCATGCAAACCCGCCGGTTTCGAGTGCTGCTCGGTTTGATGGCTGCGGCATCGATCGTGACGACATCCATCGCAGCGTTCGCCGTCACCGTCGCCGTAACAGCTGACGACCCGGACCCGCTGATCGACGAATGGGACGTCCGTTTCGTCGGGCCGGTCGTGATCGGCGAACCCATCGAACTCGAAGGGCTGTTCGTGTGTTCGGCGCAGGCGCTCGAGCAGCAGCCCACCGTTCAGTTCCGGGCATCGCTGCGAGCCGTCAACAAAGGCTGGGAAGTGCCCCGGCCGGTTCTCGCCGCCCGACCCATCACCGGGTCGTGTAACACCACCGGCGGCTACATCCAGTTCGTGTCTCCATGGCCGGCCGACGCCGACGCGTTCGCCGAACCCGACCAACTCGTCTCGTGGCGTGTATCTGTCGAAGCCGACGGATGGGCCACACACGCGGCGTCGACAGACCCCGCACCTTTGATCCGCCGCTGACCCTGCCGTCAACGAAAGAGATCAACCCGTATGGGTTCCCTATCTGAAGACTCGACGCCGCCGTCGCAGCGGCGACGTTCCGGGTACGGCTGCAACGTCGCACACGTGTTGAACGACCTCGACAACGACGACCGCACGGTGCTGCTGTCGTGGTTGAACAACCGCCGCCAGTACGGGGCACGGCAAGTATCGGAACGTCTCGCCGAGCACGACATCACCCTGTCGTTGAAATCGATTCAACGGCACCGGCGCCGAGAATGCTGCTGCGTCGCCGACCATCCGGAATGGTTCACCGATGGGTGAACTCACAGACGCCCGCCCACCGGACGACACCCGCGCACTGATCCGCCGCCTCGAGAAAGAAATCGGGCGCCTCGAAAAAGACCTACGGATCACGACGGCGTTGTCGGCGAAGGTCACGAACGTCCCGACATGGACGGCGCCGAAACGACGCCCGGCGCACAAGTTCGTCGCCGCCCCCGTCCTACTGCTATCGGATTGGCACTTCGGCGAAGTCGTCGACCGTCGCGTCATGGACGGGTTCAACGAATACAACGACGACATCGCGAACGCCCGATGGGAACGCGTCATTCACGAAGTGCCGGACATGCTGGGCCGGCATCTCAACGGCTACCAGCACCCGTATCTGGTGACGGCGTTGATGGGCGACATGATCTCGGGCGACATCCATGACGAGCTCGCCAAAACGAACGAGTTCACCAGCCCCGAAACGATCGTCCGGTGGGTGCCTCGCATCGCCGCCGGGCTGCGCTACCTGGCAGACGAGACGGGCATTGACCGGATCGTGGTGCCATGCGTTGACGGCAACCATGACCGGATCGATAAACGCACACCGATGAAACGCCGCGCTGAGGCGTCGTTCACGTGGCTCATCTATCACTCGGTTGCTATGGCGCTCGACGGCGACGACCGTTTCAACTTCATCATTTCGCGGTCGTCGGATGTCAGAGTCCCCATCTATGACCAGGCACATCTGTTTGTTCACGGCGACGGCGCCCGCGGTGGCGGGGGTATCGGCGGGATCTGGCCACCGATCATGCGGTACGTCAACAAACTCACGGTGGCGATGCAGGCACAAGGCCGGCCGGTGGATCACGTCGCGATGGGGCACTGGCACCAGCTAGTCACCGGGTCCGGTGGGCTGTCAACGGCTCCGGCAAAGGCTACGACGAGTACGCCCGCCGCATGTCGTTCAAACCCGAACGCCCCCAACAAGCCCTGTACGCCGTCGCACCCGACCGGGGCATCATCCTTCCACCCACGCCGGTACACGCTGAATAGAACCTGTCACTCCCGTCATGGTGACTGCATCGCCCGACTAGGGCATCATCGAAGCGCCCGCCCTACTCGCAGGAGCGGGCGCTTCGTCGCGTCCAGAGTCAGGCGTCGTTGACGAGTTGAGCGACGCGCTGATGCGACATGTCGAGCAACACAGCCGCTTCTCGGTAGGTGAGCCCGGCGCTATGGGCAGCGGTTGCGAGGGACCTGCGGGCTGCTACGGCGACGCCGCGGGCGTCGGCTTCGGCTGCCTCGGCTGCCTCGAGCGTTCGCTGGGCGGCTTTGATCGCCGGGGGAGCGTCGACGAGAAGATCGAGCTCGAACGAGCCCGGGTCGACGTCGAGTAGATCGGCGATGACGTCGCGGGCTGCTTGTTCGGCCTTGTCGAGCCGGCGGGCCTGGGTGACGCCGAGGTGGTTGGGGGGTAGACCGTCGGTGATTTCGATCGACCACCATTTGCCGTCGGCGGCCATGTAGGTGCGGGCTCGGTAGGTCATCGGTTGAGTCCTTTCGCGATTCGGAGACAGTCGCTGCAGAGTTCGTCGCCTTCGACGGGGACTTCGCCTCGCCCGAGTCCGAGCGGTGGGTCGCATGCCATGTTGAACCCGAAGCTTCCGGTGGCGACGTAGAAGTGGAACCGGTCGTCGGGCCGGAGGGCGCCGAAGCCGCGGCGCCAGGATCGATCGGTGACGTCCCGCATTTCTCGTTGGATGGTGTTCATCGGTTCTCCAGGTGGGCGGTGAGGGTGGTGATGATGCTGTGGGCTGTGCCTTCGGCGATCTCGGTGTGGCGGGGGATGGGGAAGGTGAGTCCTTCGCATTCCCAGACTTCGTGGCTGCTGCCCTGACGCTTGAGTGTGATGGTGGCTCCGTGGGTCTTGGCGATCTTGCGGATGGTCTTCGTCAGGTGCGTCTTCTTCATGTAATCAGTCTACCCCACCCTTGTCAAGATTGTCAAGACGGAACTAGACAGATTCCCGCCGTGACCAATTCAAGACCAATCGGGGGCGTTCAGACACGTATCGGGACGTACTGTGAAACACATAATCCCTGCTCAGACGTGGTGCCCAGTAGTGCGACGTATACCCCGGTAACCCTCTCAAGGTGGTAGCACGGGTTCAAATCCCGTACGGGGTACAAACTTGACAACCGAAACCCATCTCGAAACGGTTGACGGTTCCTGCTACCACCCCACAAGATGGGGACATGATCGACGGACTAACCCCAGACGAGTACCGCGAGATCGCCGACCTCATGCATCGCAACGGCGTCCGACCCCCGTACCCGGCGAGTTCGCCCACGCCGCCAACGCTCGACTCATGCTCGCCGTCACTCGCGAACTGCAGCGCACGGTCCGCGAGGTCCGGGCGGCTGCGTCGGTGGATGGATAGACGGTTGCGATGACGGCTGGGTCGTTCGACAAGACCGCGTCGGGTAGCTGGCGGGGTCGGGTGATGATCGACGGTCACCGGTACACCCGCACCGGCGACACGAAACGCGACGTCCAACAGCAGATCGCCAAGGTCGTCGCTGATGCGGCGAAGTTCGGTGACCGTCAGCGACGTCCCGGCCGGGTCAACCAGTCATCGCCCACGCTGTCGACGCAGTTGGAAGCCTGGTACGCGGAGAACGTCGGCGACTGGTCGCCCGGCTACGCGCTCGATGTCCGGTCCGTGATCGACAACCACATCACCCCGGCGCTCGGCGACTACCGCATCGCCCGGCTACACCAAACGGACCTGAACGGCCTGTACCAGTCGCTGCCCGTCTCCCCTGCGAGGGTGCGGCGGGTCCACAACGTCATCGCCCGCGCTCTCGAGCAAGCGATGCAGGACGACATCATCCCGACCAACCCTGCACGCAAAGCCCGACCCCCGGCGGTCAGGTCGCGAGACATCGAACCGCCTACACCGGAACAGGTCGTGAAGATCGTCACCGTGGCCGACACGGTCCGGCCCGGCCTGGCCATGTTCGTGCATCTCGCGGCGGTCACCGGCGCCCGACGCGGCGAGCTATGCGCGTTGCGTTGGTCAGACGTAGCCGTCTACGACAACGGCCAACGCGGGTCGTTGACGATCGGCCGCGCGATCGCGGTAGCCGACGGCGACCACGGCTGCGGACGCAACCTGATCGAGAAAGACACCAAAACCCACGCCATCCGACGACTCGCACTCGACCATGGAGTCGTGGACGCTCTCGCCGCGCATCACCAGACGCAACAAGACCAGGCCGACGAGCTCGGCGTCGAGTTGGTCGACGACCCGCGCCTGTTCCCCGGCACGGGCAGGCTCTCAGACCGCGACGCCGGGTGGGGTGACCTGCCATGGCGCCCCGAAGTCGTATCGCGTGACTTCGCCGCGGCGGTCAAAGCCGCCGGGCTGACCGGCGTCCGGCTACATGACCTGCGCCACGCCGCAGCCACTCAGATGATGGCAGCCGGCGTCGATGTGGTGACCGGCGCGAACCGGCTCGGGCACCGGAACAGGTCGACGTTTCTGAACCGGTACGCCCACGCCGTACCCGCAGCAGACGCCGCCGCAGCGGACACACTCGCCGACATCTACCGCATCGGCGGGACTGACTATTCGGCGAACACCGGGCAATAGGTCGCCAGCAAAGCGTCGACGAGCTCGGCTGCTTCGACCGCGCCCCGGTCTGAACCGGTAGCGACGATCGCTGCGAGAACGGCCGGGTCGATATCGTCTGCTGCTCCTTCGCAAGCGACTTCGCCGAGGGCGTCTGCTGCTGTTCGGGCGTCAGCGTCGTCCGGGTCGAGGTTCGGCCAGAACTCGACGAGCAGTTCCCGTACCGGGTCCGGCGCAGCAGTCGTCGTCGTGGTTGTTGTGGCGGTTTCGACGCGGAGTGTTCCGTCTTCGGTGAGACACCCCCGGTCGGTAGCGGCGACGTCGGCGACGTCAGCGCAGGCGGGTATGTCGATCGCGGCAGGCGGCGTGTCGTCGTTGTTGGCGCAGCCGCCGGCCAGGACCGCCACCCACCCAATCTGAACAAATCCTGTTTTCAGTGCGCGAAACACGCGTCGTGGTTGTCTAGTAGTCATTGGGGGAAGGTGTGGAGACATGGCCGAACACGACAGCAGAGGGCGTCACACCCCCACGTTAGGTTCGGGACCGATGGGATCTGGTTCATTCGCCGAGGATGTCGACCACGTGGTCGAGTTGTGCGGAGAACTCTGCGACGCGTTCGCGCAGGTCGTCGATCGACAGGCTGAGTTGGGTCCGCTGGTTGCTGGTGAGTTCGCCGGCGGACGCTGTTCGGGCGAGTCGATCGCCGGTCCCCACGAGGGCTGCGCCTAGTCGTTCGGCTGCGGCGATTGTGTCGCCGACGCCGGTGTCGTTGGCCGAGAGATCGATGATCGCGTCGGGGCTGGTGCCGAGTGCTTCGGCCAGGATCGCGCGTCCTTTTGAGTCAGGCATGACCCCGGACAGCCACCGCTGAACGGTGGATTGGGACACGCCGAGGGCTTCGCCTGCGGTGGTTTGGGTGTGTCCGTTGTCGTTCATCCATGCCTGTAGGCGGTGGGGAAGGCTCACGGTTGAACCGTATCAAGGCGGATATCCGTTTTAAGTGGATTGTGTAAGTACATCGATGTAACCCTTGACACGGATACCCAGTATCCGCATAATGCGGGTTGTGACGTACGACGAGATCGAATCGCTCAACCGGCGCAGATGGGGCAAAGCCATCGCATCCGCACGCACCAAGGCCGGATGGAACCAATCCGAGTTCGGGCTGATGTTCGACCCGCCCGTCTCGCAATCCACCGTCGCACGATGGGAAACCGGAGCCGCTGAACCCCGCATCAAGCACCGCCTCGAGATCGCCCGCCTGTTCGGCACCGACGCATCGCTGCTGTTCCCATACGTGGACGTCGCCGCATGAGCGCGACATTCACTCTCGCCGACATCATGGCCCTGTACGGCAAAGGCCGCGACGGGGCACGAGCGATGTTCGCCGACCGTGGCGGGCCGTTGCCGAAGATTCACGGTCACGTTCTCCGCACCCCCGCTCAGGCGGTGCTGGACGACCTGCGGCTGTCGCGTGCCGACGCCGCCGCGATCCTCAATCCCCGAACAGAAGGAGAAGCCGCGTGACTGTGCGGACAGATATTGACCCGGACGTGTGGCTCGCAGAATTGACGCTGGCCTCAGGCGGACACTCGCCTGGCAGCGACCAACTGTGTGTGATGGAAGCAGCCGCCTACCTGGCCGGCGAACCCCACAGCGACCACCCCGACTGCGTGTCACCCGTCCTCGGAGCGTTCCTGCGTTCATGGAACGACTCGCTGCCCGACGCAGACCGGCAGGTACTGAAGCCGTACGCGTTGCAGGTGATCGGCACCGCCGGCGACGGCCGCGACGAGGATCGGGCGTGGATGGCGACCGACTGGCTGGTGCGGGTCCACTCGCCGGCATGGTTGCGGCTCGCCGGGCTGACTGAACAGGCCGAACTGCTTGAGCGGCTCGCCCCGCTCGACGCTCAGACGTGTCCGACGATCCTTCCTGCGTTGAAGGCGGTGCGCTCGGACGCGGAC